>Ga0209785_1000001_pt1 | contig 230499 bp, 223 predicted proteins | sample WorMetG1BERMUDA2_FD_187403 | JGI IMG/M metagenome (GOLD analysis project Ga0209785, IMG submission 187403) | Marine gutless worms symbiont microbial communities from Max Planck institute for Marine Microbiology, Germany - Inanidrilus... ...
CTCCCAATCCCGGTCGACCGGGATTGGGAGTGTCAGCCCGGAAAACGACCAGGCAATCCCCGCGAGGGCGGAAACGACGAGGGGATTGCGGGCCAGGGCGGCGGCCACATCACTGACGATCCGCGCTTTGCGACCCTCGCTCAAGCCGATCTCGATGAGGGCGATGGCGGCCGCGACGACGACAATAGCCGGAATGATCACCGCGACGACGGCAGGGACTCGTGCGTCCTCGCCGAACGCGGCGATGGCCAGCGGGATACCCATGTAGCTGGTGTTGCCTAACACCGATGTCATGCCGGCGAGTCCGGCCTCGGCCAACCTGCGGCGAAACACGATCATGGACACAACAATGGTCAGCGCCATGGTTATGGCGAGACCGCCGGTGAACGCACCGATGAACGGCCAGTTCAGGATCTCCTGGGGTTCGACCCGTGCCATCGAATGGAACAACAGGACCGGCAAAGCGATCCAATAGACGAAACGGTTGAGCGCCTCGCTGCTTTCCGCACCAAGCACGCCGAACCGCCCGGCGAGGTAACCGCACAGGATAATGGCGAAAACCGGCAGAACGGCGTTGATGATGGAGTCCACGCGTGGCGCCCGTGAATGTCGAAAGTGAAAGAGGCCGCGCCCTTGGACGCGGCCTCTCGTCTGCGAACGATTGGGCTTTGGTTTAGAAGCCCATGTCGCCCATGCCGCCCATGCCGCCGCCCGGCGGCATCATCGGCTCTTTCTTCTCGGGCTTTTCGGCGACCATTGCCTCGGTGGTGATCAGCAGGCCAGCGACCGAGGCCGCGTCCTGAAGCGCCGTTCGCACTACCTTGGTGGGGTCGATGATCCCGGCCTTGAACATGTCGGAGTAGGCTTCCTTCTGGGCATCGAAGCCGAGATTTTCGTCATTGGATTCGAGAAGCTTGCCGGCGATCACGGCGCCATCGGCGCCGGCGTTCTCGGCGATCTGACGGACCGGCGATTGCAATGCCTTGCGGACGATATCGACCCCAACCTTCTGGTCCGCGTCCGCGACCTTCACCTTGTCGAGGACCTTGGCGGCGTAAAGCAAGGCCACACCGCCGCCGACGACAATGCCTTCCTCGACCGCCGCGCGGGTGGCGTGCATGGCGTCGTCGACCCGGTCCTTGCGCTCCTTCACCTCGGTCTCGGTGGCGCCGCCGACCCGGATCACCGCAACGCCGCCGGCCAGCTTGGCCAGCCGCTCCTGCAGCTTCTCGCGGTCGTAGTCGGAGGTCGTCTCCTCGATCTGGGCGCGGATCTGCGAGCACCGGCCCTGAATGTCGTCCTTCTTGCCGGCGCCCTCGACGATGGTCGTCTCTTCCTTGGTGATGGCGACCTTCTTGGCGGTGCCGAGCATCTCGATGGTGACGTTCTCGAGCTTGATGCCGAGGTCCTCGCTGACCACCTGACCGGACGTCAGAACGGCGATGTCCTCGAGCATGGCCTTGCGCCGGTCACCGAAGCCGGGCGCCTTGACCGCCGCGACCTTGAGACCGCCGCGCAGCTTGTTGACCACCAGGGTGGCCAGCGCCTCGCCCTCGATGTCCTCGGCGATGACCAGCATGGGCCGTCCCGACTGCACCACCTGCTCGAGTACCGGCAGTAGCGGCTGCAGACCCGAAAGCTTCTTTTCGTGAATCAGAATGAACGGATTCTCCAGCTCGCAGGTCATCTTCTCGGCGTTGGTGATGAAGTAGGGCGAGGTGTAGCCGCGGTCGAACTGCATGCCCTCGACAACGTCGAGTTCGGTCTGCAGGCCCTTGGCCTCCTCGACCGTGATCACGCCTTCCTTGCCGACCTTCTCCATGGCGCTGGAGATCATCTTGCCGACCTCGAGCTCGCCGTTCGCCGAAATGGTGCCGACCTGCGAGATTTCCTCGCCCGTCGAGACCGCCCGCGACCGCTTGTGCAGGTCCTTGATGATGGCGTCGACGGCAAGGTCGATGCCGCGCTTCAAGTCCATCGGGTTGAGACCGGCGGCGACCGCCTTGGCGCCCTCGCGGACGATGGCCTGGGCCAGCACAGTTGCCGTCGTGGTGCCGTCACCGGCCTCGTCGGAGGTCCTCGACGCGACTTCACGCAGCATCTGCGCGCCCATGTTCTCGAACTTGTCAGAAAGCTCGATCTCCTTCGCCACGGTGACGCCGTCCTTGGTGATGCGCGGCGCGCCAAAGCTCTTGTCGAGCACGACGTTGCGGCCCTTCGGGCCTAGGGTGACCTTCACCGCATTGGCCAGGACGTCGACGCCGGCCAGCAGGCGCGCGCGGGCGTCGGTATCGAATTTCACTTCCTTTGCAGGCATGTTCTATCGTTCCTTGTTCTTCGCTGGGGTGACCGCGCGGGTCAGCCTTCGATGATGCCGAGGAGATCGGATTCCTTCATGATCAACAACTCCTGGCCGTCGACCTTAACTTCGCTACCCGACCACTTGCCGAACAGCACCCGATCGCCGTCCTTGACGTCGAGCGGAACGACCGTGCCGTCATCCTTGCGGGTTCCCGGGCCGGCGGCGACGATCTCGCCTTCCATCGGCTTCTCCTGGGCGGTGTCTGGGATGATGATCCCACCCGCCGTCTTTTCCTCTTGCTCGACGCGCTTGACCAGCACGCGATCGTGCAGCGGCCTGAATTTCATAGCCATTCCTCCATGAATTCAACGAGTTGCAGACGAACCAACGGAAATCGTTAGCACTCTGCTTGAATGAGTGCCAACGATCTAATCGGGATGCCGGGCGCTGTCAAGGGGCACGGGACGGCGGATCTGCAGTTCGTCAGTCGGCGTCACCGCCGCGGTACGGCGCCGTGGGATGGGCGCGGACGACTTCCGAATCCCAAACGACAATGGAGCGTCCGCGAAACGGCGCGACGAGATCCGGAACGGCGTCGGTGGGTAACGTGCGTTGGTACGAGACAATCTTTTCCTTTGCGTGGCGTGCGAGCCAGTCGCTTTGATCGTCGGCGGTGAGCCCGATTGCTGGCATTGACGCGCGGAGTCGGCCGAGGAAGTGGAACTGACCGTGATACTTGCCGAAGTTGGCGAGCGCGTAGCCGTCACGTTCCTAGTCGGCGAGGCGGGCGGCCACGGGTGAGAGGTCGAACGATCTGGCGAGCGTGGGTTGGGCAACAAGGTGAACGATGGCGACCAGGATTGCCGTCAGAGATGTGAGAACGGCGACACGCGGCAGCGGGCCGGCCGGCGTGCGCCACAGCACTGCGACGCCCGCCGCTACGCCGATCAACGCCCATGCGGGGGCCAGGTTGTCGGCCCAAGGTGGCGGATCCGCGAAAAGGCTCAGTGCCGGCAATGCCATGACCACGACACACGCGACGATGACAAAGCCGGCCGATGGCCAAAGGTCCCACCGCCACCGCGCCGGACCTTCGGCCGGCGTCGTATGGAACAGGAATGCCGCGAACAGCAACGCGAACGCCGGCATCTCCGGCAGCAGGCAGTGAAGTTGCTTGCCGCTGATCGCCGAGAACGTAATTACCGCGACCACCATCCAGCAGAGGCAGAAGCGCACGCCGCCGTCGAGGATGGCTCCGCGGGCGCCGGCCCAGACGGATCGCCATAGGTGCGGCCAGATCGTCCACGGCAGGAGCATGCCGGGAAGGACGGCGAGGAACCACCACCATGGCCGCCCGTGGGCAAAGGAATCGACCATGCGCCCGGCCGACTGTCCCCAGAAGCTCGCCCGCCCGTAGTCTTCGCCGCCGATGATCGCCGCCGGAACCGCCCAGGCCAACGCCATCAACGCGCCGACGCCGACCGAGGCACCGAGGCCCAAATACCACCGCCGCCAACCGCCCGGCGGATGCGCCGGCTCTCCTTCGTTCGTGGCGAGCCGCGGCCCCCAAAACGGCGCCAATAGGGCGACCGGCAAAAGATGAAGTGCGATTGCCGGGCCTTTCGCCAATACGCCGAGGCCGAGCGCGAAGCCGAAAACAGCGAACCCGACGATGCCGTCCCGGTGCCATGCCCGCAGCAGCCCGAGAAAACCTAGAAGCGCGCAAGCCGCGACCAGCATGTCGAACATGGTCAATGTCGTAAACAAAGACCAGAAAAGCCCGCCCAGCAGCAGAAGGGGGGCCGCCGCCACCAGTTCCGGACGTCCCCGCCAAAGCCGCCCGGCGACCAACCCGGTCATGAGCAAGGACGCCAATCCGAACAGCGGCGCGACGAGTCTTGGCCACCAGTCGTTCACTCCGAACGCCGCCCAACCGGCTGTCATCAGCCAGAACAAGAGCGGCGGTTTGTGGCTGTATGGCTCGCCGTTGAGATGTGGCACGAGCCAATGACCGTCGCGCCACATCTTCCAGGCGACCGAGACATAGCGGGTCTCGTCCATGGGGAGGATTGGCCGGGTCTGCAATGCCAGCGCGACCAAAGCGGCCCAGATCCCGATCCACAGAACGGGCATCCCTGTGCGCATCGCCCCGTTCATTCAGTGGTTCCCCCGCCACGATGGCCACCGGTTGGTGCTCCATCGACATCCAGGTCGCCCAATGCCGTGTCGAGGTCCTCGTCGATCGTCTTGCCGTGCCGATACCTGCGGTAAAGCACGAGGCCGATCGCCCCGGAAACCGCCAGCAGGGCCGCCGCCAGTCCAATGCGCAGAACGGGATCGATATTGACGCCGCTGCCGGCGAGCCCAAACGCCATCGTCTGGGGGATATAGCCAACTGCCGAGCCGGCGATGAATCCTGCCGCCGGCACCCTTGAAACGCCCGCAGCCAGGTTTGTCGCCAGATTGCTGCCAATGGGCAGCAAGCGGATCAGCAACGTCATCGAGAATGGATTGTCGGCGAGGAAGGCATCGATTCGACGGATTCGATCGCCGAAGCGGTGGGCGACCAAGCCGCGACCCAGGACCCGCGCATAAGTGAACGCAGCCGCGCATCCGAAGACGATGGCGACCAGTGCCAACGCCGTCCCGGTGGCGAAACCGAACGCATATCCGCCAAGGAATGCGATGACCTGACGCGGAAAACCGACAGCGGCGGCAAGGGCACCGACGGCGACGAACAGGACGTCTCCGGACAACCCCTGGCCGCGCACGCGGGAATCGATCCAGGACTCGTCCAACAGCGAATCCAGACCGAGGATTTTCAGCCCATAGGCGATGGCCACCAAGGTCGCGATCAGAATCACGCCGCGGACGAGCAATCCGGGGCGGATACCGGAAGTTCCGTCCTTCACCGGCCGTTTCCTTCGGGATCGGACTCAATCACCGGAACACGGGACCGCCGCTTCAGCCACATCACGCCGAACAGATCGGTGATACCGACGAACAACCGGTCGAGCGTGCCGTACTTGGAGTCGCCCCGCTCGCGCGGACGATGGTTCACCGGCACCGAGACCACGCGTCCGCCCAGCCGTAGCATCAGTGCCGGTAGGAAGCAGTGCATGTGGTCGAACCGGGGCATCGACAGGAATGCCGAGCGATTGAACACCTTGAGCCCGCATCCGGTATCGGGCGTGTTGTCGCCGAGCATTCGGGACCGCACGCCATTGGCGATGCGGGATGATGCACGCTTGACCCAGGAATCCCGTCGTTTGGCCCGCAGACCCGTCACCAGGACCCGCTCGGAATCCGCCGCCTCTCCGTGGACGGACAACAATGCGGGGATGTCCGCGGGATCATTCTGTCCGTCTCCGTCTAGGGTCGCGACGACCGGCGCCCGGGCGGCCTCGACGCCGCTGGCGATGGCCGTGCTCTGCCCGCAGGCGTCGCGATGGCGAACGATGCGCACCCAAGGCCGCGTCGCCGCCGCCTCGCGCAGACGATCGGGCGTAGCGTCGACACTGCCGTCATCGACATAGACGATCTCGTAAGCCACCTGGCCGCGCAGGGCGGCGTCAATCTCCTCGATCAACGGCACGACGTTCTCGGCTTCGTCGCGAACCGGCACGACGACCGATACGGCGGGCGCATCTTCCGGCGCGTCGGTCGCGCGGGAAACAGTCGATGGATCGGCGATGGGGGCGGCCATGGCGTGCACGGAAGGCCTGCTGTCCGGCGGAGGGGACCACGGCGCGCGGCGGCGGTCCGGTGCGAACCCCTTAATTGCCACCGGCCGACTCCGCCGGCCAAGGGCTTTCGCTTTCAGTCGCTGTCGGCCGCACGAAGCCGGTCCAGCCTCAGACGGTGGCGGCCGTCGGTGAGCAGCCGCCGTCCGGAGAGCACCGCCGCCAGGACCCCCAGCCCCGTACCCCCGGCGATCAGAAACATGACCAGGAGCTGGTACTTGACCGCCTCCACCGGCTCGATGCCGGCGAGGATCTGACCGGTCATCATTCCGGGAAGGAACACCAAGCCCGCCGCTGACATGGAATTGATCACCGGGATCAGGCCGCCACGGACCGCCTCGCGGGTGATCGTCTCTGACGCTGTGGCGAAGTCCTCGCCGAGACTGAGTCGTGCCTCGATGGCGACGCGCTCGCGGGCCGCCGCCGTCAGCAATCGGTCGAGACCCAGGCTAACGCCGGTCATCGCATTGCCGAGGATCATGCCGAGGAGCGGGATGGCGTAACGCGGGTCGTACCAGGGATCGGCGCCGATCTGAGTGGTCAGCGCCAGGACCGTCACCGTGACCCCGGCGATGACCATGCTGCCGCCGCCGATGCCATAGGTCCAGACACCGGCAAAGGTTCGGGTCTGGCGCGCGCGGACCTCGTAGGCGGCGAAACCGATCATCACCGCGGCGATGGCCGCCGTCAGCCACGGCGATGCAGCGGCGAACAGCGCCTTCAAGACCAGACCGACGAGGAGCAATTGCACCGTCATCCGCGCCGCGGCGATCAGCAGCCTGCGTTCGAGGCCGAGACGAAAACCGACGGACAGCGCCGCATTGATACCGATGAGCAGCGCGGCGAACGCCAGATCGCGGTAGTCCAGGGCGATGAACGTCATGGCGCTGCCCGCCTCGCGTCGCCGGTGTGCAGGCGCCCGGCTTCCATGCGCAGCAGCCGTCCACCGATTCGGGCCGCCTGAGCGGCGTCGTGGGTCACGGCGATGATCGCACCCCCAGCCGAACGATGGTCCGCGAGGAGGCCTTCGACGCTCTCGGTTGCCTGTGGATCGAGCCCGGACGTTGGCTCGTCGAGCAGCAATACGATTGGCCGCCGCGCGAGGGCCCTGGCGAGAGCGAGACGCTGGCGCTCTCCTGTCGAGAGTCTCTGCACGGACCATGTCAGCGCATCGGCGGATAGCCGCAGACGGTCGATGAGTCCGGCAGCGGCGGTGCCGTCCGCAAAATGGGCAGCGACATCGTCGGCCCACCAACCGGACTCGGCCGCGACATAGCTCACGCGTTGTCGCCATTCCGGACCGCTGAGTGAGGTGCGGCTAACGCCGTCAAGGACGACTTCCCCCGTGTTTGGGTCCAGGTCGGCGACGGCCCGCAGGAATAGGTTCTTGCCGGCGCCCGACGGACCCGAGATAACAACGCACTCGCCACTGCTGACATCTAGGTGGACGGGCTCCAGGCCCGGTCGGGCAAGCCCGGAGATTGCCAGCACGGGCGGCTTGGAGTCGGGCGCGGCGATCGGCGACGTTTCGGACATTGTCCGTCCGCTGCTGACGAAAGGATGAAGGCTACCGTGTATCGGGGGATGCAGGAATGAACAAGCTTGCGGGTGTCGAGGCCGAGCCCTGGCTTTCAAACACCGAGACGGTGCGGCACGAATGGGTCGACTACAACGACCACATGAACGTCGCCTACTACATTCTCGTGTTCGACCACGGGACCGACGCCGTGCTCGATCTCCTCGATATCGGCGAAGCCTATCGTCAGCGCAGCGGCTGCTCGGTGTTCGTCGCCGAAGCCCACGTGACCTACGAGAAAGAGGTGCACGAGGGGGACGAACTGGAGGTGCGAAGCCGTGTCTCGGGCTTCAACGGCAAGCGTCTGATTCTGTATCACGAGATGTTTCGCGATGACGTTCTGGTTGCAACGAACGAGGTTCTTTGTTTGCACGTCGATCTGGCCGCCCGGCGATCGGCATCCATCCCCGACGATGCGGCGCGGCGCATCGATGCCGCGGCGACAACTCATGCCTCCCTGGCCGCACCAGGTCGGGCGGGCCGGACCATTGCTCTCAAGAGCCGTCGCCCCACCTGATCGTCGAGGCGCCGCGTCCCCGCTTTTTCATTGGGCGTCGATGGCCCGTTCGATATGATCGCCGCCGTGACCTACACGCACTCCTTCGAGCAGGCTTCCGAGTACGCCCGCGCTGCGCTGGAAATGCTGGCGCGTCAGCAGGCGCCGGCCAACCCCGAGAACTTCGCCGTTTGGTACACATGTTTTTCCGGCGCCGATCAGGATCTCAAGCGGGCCGTCGATGGTTTGCTCGGCGAAAACGAGGCGGTCGGTGAGAAGGGAACAGTTGAACTTTACAACCGGTTTATCGTCGGCGAGCAGGACGATGCGGCCCGCGAAGCGGCACACCAGATCGAAGAGCAGCTTGCCGCCGTCTATACCGTCCTCGAAGAAGCGGGGGACGGTGCCGCCGAGTACGGCAAGACCTTGGAAACGGTCAGTGGTCAGATCGCCCGCGGCGAGGGTGTCGGCGAAGTGCGCGAGGTGATCGCGACGCTCCTCGCGCAGACCCGCGACATCGCGGAACGGACCCGGACTTTGGAGAACCGGCTCGAGGAGTCGACGGCGCGGATCAAGTCACTGAGCACGGATCTCGAGACCGTGCGCCAGGAAGCGATCACCGACGGCCTGACCGGTATCGCCAACCGCAAACACTTCGACGCCGTGTTCACGGCCGCGGCAGACGAGGCGCAGGAAACCGGTGAAGACCTGTGCCTGCTGGTCCTCGATATCGATCATTTCAAGAAGTTCAACGATACCTACGGGCACCAAGTCGGCGACCAAGTGCTCAAGCTTCTCGCCATGACCTTGACCGAGAGCATCAAGGGCCGCGACAGCGCCGCCCGGTACGGGGGCGAGGAGTTTGTCGTCGTGCTGCCGGCAACGACCCTCGACAACGCCGTCACCGTCGCCGACAACATTCGCGAACGCGTCGGCAAAAAAAGCGGTCGTCAACCGCAAGACGGGCAAGAACCTGGGATCGATCAGCGTCTCCATCGGCGTCGGACGCTATGCGCCGGGAGAATCCCCGGCCGAAACCGTCGCCCGCGCCGATCAAGCCCTCTACGTCGCCAAGAAATGCGGGCGCAATCGGGTCGTTCGCGAAGCCGACTATTCCGAGGAGCCGACCGCGGAGGCGAAGTGATCACGTCCGTCCGCTTTCGGCCGCAGGTTTCCGGTTCCGCGCGGCCGCGCCAGGGGCATCGGCCCGGATAGCGAGGGGACGATGGCTGAGCTCCGTGTCCCACAGCTTCGGGTTCTCATCCTCGGACTGGCTCCCGCCGTTGCCGTCGTGGCACTCCTGGCCGCGGGCGGACTCATTGGCATTGGACCGGCTCTTACGATCGTTGCCGCCATCGTCGCCGGCGGATGGTGGATCGCGACGCGCCCGCCGGCCGCACAGGGGACCGACGAAACGGAACACATCGCCGCGGCGCCGGGCCTTCCCGAGCACTTGCTCGACCAATTGCCCGATCCGGTCATTCTGCTGAACGATGCGCGCGAAATCGTCGCGATCAACCGTCAGGCCCGTGACGTGCTCGGCATTGGCGCGACGGGCAGGGATCTCGCCCTGTCGTTGCGGCACCCGGCCGTATTCGCGGCGGTCGAAACAGTCTCTTCGGGTGTGCCGTCGATTACCGAAGAAATTACGTTGCCCGTGCCGGTACCCAGGAGCTTCACCCTTCACGTCGGCGGACTGCCCGGCACCGCCGGGACCGATGCTCCTGGAATGGTGCTCGTGCTCCATGACGAGACGCGCGCAAAGCGCGCCGAACAAAGCCGCGCCGACTTCGTTGCCAACGTCAGCCACAAGTTGCGGTCGCCCCTGTCGGCGGTGATCGGTTTCATCGAAACCCTGCTCGGCCATGCCCGCGACGACGCGGAAGCCCGCGAACGCTTTCTCGGCGTCATGCACAGCGAAGCTCAACGCATGTCGCGACTGGTCAATGACCTGCTGTCCCTGGCTCGGGTCGAGATCAACGAGCACGTCCCGCCCCGGGGCATCGTTTATTTGGAGGATGTCTTCAACGGCGTTGCCGATTCGCTGCAGGTTCGGGCGGCGGAGAAGGACATTAGCATCGTCGTTAGTTGCGATCCGGACCTTCCGCCGGTGATCGGCGAAGCCGACCAAATCGTGCAGGTGTTCCAGAATCTGGTCGACAACGCGATCAAATACGGTCGAGCCGACACCGAAATCCGCATTGAAGCGAATGCCGTCGGACGTATGCCGGGAAGTGACGCGGCTGGTGTCGCCGCCAGCGTCACCGACCAGGGCGAAGGGATCGCTGCCGAACATCTGCCCCGGCTGACGGAGCGGTTCTATCGCGTTGACGAAGGCCGGTCACGCCGCCTCGGTGGGACCGGATTGGGGCTGGCAATCGTCAAGCATATCGTCAACCGCCATCGCGGTCAGATCCGCGTCGACAGTGAGGAGGGGGTCGGCACGACGGTCACCGTGTTCCTTCCCGCGCGCCCCGAAACCGATGAAAACGGCGAGGACGAAAGCGAGATAACCCGCTTCTCCACCGGAGGGGATGTCACAAAAGCGTAACAAAAATGTAGTAGTTAGGACTCCGGGCGCGACTAGAATCCGCGCGAGGTTCGGGGGCTGGATCTGGACAAGAATTGCCGCCCCCGTGGCAATAATCCGTGTTCAGGAGAACTCCATGATCAGGAAGTACCTGGCGCTCGCCGTTCTGGCGACCGTCGCCGCCGCTGGTGCGGCCGAAGCGCGCGATCAGATCCGCATCGTCGGATCGTCGACCGTTTATCCCTTCGCCACCACCGTCGCCGAGCAGTTCGGCAAGACCACCAAGTACAAGACTCCGGTGATCGAAAGCACCGGGTCCGGTGGCGGCCTCAAGCTGTTCTGCGCCGGCGTCGGCGTCGAGCACCCCGACATTACAAACGCCTCGCGAGCGATCAAGTCGTCCGAGATCGAGAAGTGCAAGAAGAACGGCGTCTCGGAAATCACCGAGGTCAAGGTCGGCTATGACGGCATCGTCATCGCCAACTCCAAGAGCGCCCCGCAGATGACTCTGACGCGCAAGCAGTTGTTCCTGGCCTTGGCGAAGGACATCCCGGATCCCTCCGGCGCCGAGAAGCTGGTCGCCAATCCGTACAAGATGTGGTCGGACGTCGACCCCTCGCTGCCGAAGACCAAGATCGAGGTTCTCGGCCCGCCGCCGACTTCGGGCACCCGCGACGCCTTCGCCGAGTTGGCCCTCGAGGGTGGCTGCAAGAAATTCGACTGGATCAAGGCGATGAAGAAGGCCGACAAGAAGAAGTACAAGGCCGTGTGCCATTCGGTCCGCGAGGACGGCGCCTACGTCGAGGCCGGTGAGAACGACGTGCTCATCGTCCGCAAGCTCGAGGCCAATCCGAACGCCTTCGGCGTCTTCGGCTTCAGCTTCCTCGACCAGAATGCTGACAAGGTCCAGGGCAGCAAGGTCGATGGCGTCCCGCCGACCTTCGACAACATCGCTTCGGCGGAGTACCCCGTGTCGCGCCCGCTATTCTTCTATGTCAAGAAGGCGCACGTCGGCACCATCCCGGGTATCGAGGCCTATCTCAAAGAGTTCACCAGCGACAAGGCCTGGGGTGACGAAGGCTACCTCACCGACAAGGGTCTGATCCCGATGCCCGCCGCCGAGCGGAAGAGGTATCACGACGACGCCAAGAACCTTAAACACAACCTCATGTAGGTGATCGGTTCGGAGTGCCGGGGCCGCTGTTCTGTGGCCCCGGCGTTTCGGTTCGATTGGCGCGTCTTCCGTTCGTTTGTGACGATTCTCAAGCACCTGTTGCGGCAATTTCGCCGCGACGACGAACCGGGCCCATTTCGAGATCCCAGATCATGCCGACGTTCATTCTTCTGACGACACTGGCCATCCTGACGGTCATCGGCTTTTACATGGGCCGCTCGCGGGCGGTGGCCACGGTCTCCGGTAGGAAATCGGATCTCCACTCTCTGCCCGGTTACTACGGCTACTACGTCGCCGCCTGGTGCGGCATCCCGGCCCTCGCCATCTATGTATTGTGGACCGTGTTGGGACCACAGGTCGTCGAGGTGATGCTGGTCTCGGGTCTGTCGCCGGAGGCGCAGAATCTCCCGCCGTCGCGCCTTGGCCTACTTATCAACGATATAAAGAATTTGGCGCTCGGAAACATCGTCAGCCGCGAGGTGGGCCCCGAGCTTCAGGCGGCGGCGGACCGCTACAACAGCTTGCAGCAGATCAGCTACGGGGCACTGTTTGTGGTTGCGGCGTGTCTCGGCATCGCCGGTCTGACGTATGGCCGCCAGCAGATCACGCCCGATCTCCGCGCCCGCAACAAGGTCGAGCGAATCGTCCGGGTCTTCCTCATCGTTTCATCGACGATCGCCATCCTGACGACCATCGGCATTGTCATGTCGTTGCTGTTCGAGTCGATCCGGTTCTTCAACAAAGTGCCGCCGCTCGAGTTCCTGTTCGGCCTGGAATGGAGCCCGCAAACGGCGCTTCGTGCGGATCAGGTCGGCAGCTCCGGGCGGTTCGGTGCCGTACCGCTGTTCGTCGGCACGATGCTGATTTCGCTGATTGCCATGTGTGTCGCGGCACCGGTCGGCTTGTTGTCGGCCATCTATATGGCGGAGTACGCACATCGCAAGTTCCGTTCGGTTGCGAAGCCGCTGCTCGAAATCCTCGCCGGCATTCCGACCGTCGTTTACGGCTTTTTCGCCGCGCTGACCGTGGCGCCATTGTTCCGCAGCACCGGTGCCCAAGTCGGATTCGAGATCTCTTCGGAAAGCGCGCTTGCGGCCGGCGTGGTCATGGGGATCATGATCATTCCGTTCGTGTCGTCGCTTGCCGATGATGTCATCAGCGCCGTCCCGCAAGCGATGCGGGAAGGGTCCTACGGCCTTGGCGCAACGCGCTCGGAAACCATCAAGCGGGTTATCTTCCCGGCCGCTCTGCCCGGGATCATCGGCGGCCTTCTGTTAGCTGTTTCGCGTGCCATCGGCGAAACGATGATTGTGGTTATGGCCGCCGGACTTTCGGCCAAAATGACGGCCAATCCCTTCGAGGCCGTTACGACGGTGACGGTCCAGATCGTAACCTTGCTTGTCGGTGACCAGGAATTCGACAGCGCCAAGACACTGGCCGCGTTTGCCCTCGGTCTGGTGCTGTTCTGCGTTACGCTGATCCTCAACGTGATCGCCCTTCACATTGTCAACAAGTACCGAGAGCAGTATGAGTAACAGTGCTGCAATCCAGGCGATTCCCGGAGTCGGAACGATGATGAGCGGCCGCTCGACGACAGAGACCGTGGCCGCCGGTCTCCGCCGCCGCTATTCCGCAGAAAAGCGATTCCGCACTTATGGATTGGTGGCGATCGTCTTTGCCCTGATCTGCCTGGGGACGCTGTTTGTCAGCATTTTTGGGACGGGTTTCTCCGCCTTCACGCAAACGATGGTGCGCCTCGAGGTCACCCTGTATCCGCAGGACATCGATCCTGAAGGGATGGGCGACCCGGAAGTTCTCTCCGCGGCCAACTATCAGAAACTGGTCAAGCAGGCGATCCGCGAACTATTCCCGGACGTCACCGGGCGGCGGGACAAACGGCGCCTGTACGAAGTCATCAGTCCGGGCGCCACATTTCACGTCCGCGAAATGGTTCTCGAAGACCCGTCCCTGATCGGCCAGCGAGTCGAGTTCCTCGTACCCATGTCTGACGACATCGACCAACTCGCCAAGGGAAGTATCGATGCAAACCTGCCCGAGAGCGCACGACGCGTCACCGACCAGCAGATCGAATGGTACCAGCGTCTGAAGGCGCGCGATCTGGTCGAGACCAGGTTCAATACGACATTCTTCACCGCTGGCGACTCCCGCGAGCCCGAACTGGCCGGCATCTGGGGCGCCGCGGTGGGCTCCCTGCTCACGATGATTGTTACGCTGGTCTTGTCGTTTCCGCTCGCCATCGGCGCCGCGGTCTATCTTGGGGAGTTTGCGCCGAAGAACCGTTGGACAGGCCTCATTGAGGTCAACATCAACAATCTGGCTGCGGTGCCGTCGATTGTCTTCGGACTACTCGGATTGGCCGTGTTCCTGAACTTCTTCGGGCTCCCTCGTTCAGCACCCGTAGTTGGCGGATTGGTGCTCGCGATCATGACGCTGCCGACCATCATTATCGCCGGCCGCGCGGCACTCACCAGCGTGCCGCCGTCGATCCGCGAGGCCGCGCTAGGTGTCGGAGCATCGCAGGTGCAAACCGTATTCCATCACGTTCTGCCGCTCGCGATGCCCGGGATGCTGACGGGGACGATCATCGGCATGGCTCGGGCGTTGGGCGAGACGGCACCGTTGCTGATGGTTGGGATGGTCGCGTTCATCGTCGACATCCCGAAAGGATTCACCGATCCGGCGACCGTGCTACCTGTCCAGGTTTACCTGTGGGCGGACAGTCCCGAGCGTGCATTTGTCGAACGGACGTCGGCGGCGATCATGGTGCTGCTCCTGTTCCTGATCGCTATGAACGCCCTGGCGGTGGTCCTGAGAAACAAGTTTGAAAAGCGATGGTGACGGCAATGGATGCTGCGACACTCGAGGTTGCCGGAGCCGCCGGCAGCACGGCTGCCAACCGTGTTCCGCGTGTTGCGAAATTCGCCGCGCGGGGAGTGGACGTGGTCTACGGAACCAAGCAGGCCTTGTTCGGGATCAATCTCGACATCCACCAATACGAAGTCACTTCTCTGATCGGTCCCTCGGGTTGCGGAAAATCGACCTTCATTCGTTGCCTCAATCGCATGAACGATATCATCGAAGGGTGCAAGGTCTCAGGAATCATCACCCTTGATGGTGAGGACATCCACAGCAAGCAGATGGATGTCGTCCTGTTGCGGGCCCGAGTCGGCATGGTGTTTCAGAAACCGAATCCCTTCCCGAAGTCGATTTTTGAGAACGTGGCCTATGGGCCAAGGATTCACGGTTTGGCATCCCACAAGGCCGAGCTCGAAGAGATCGTTCACACCTCCCTTGAGAAGGCTGGCTTGCTGAACGAGGTGAAGGACCGGCTCGAGGAACCGGGGACCGGTCTTTCGGGTGGCCAGCAGCAGCGTTTGTGCATCGCCCGAGCGATCGCCGTGAATCCAGAAGTGATTCTGATGGACGAGCCGTGCTCGGCACTCGATCCGATCGCTACCGCTAAGATCGAGGAACTGATCGACGAACTGCGCGAGAATTACACCATCGTCATCGTCACCCACTCGATGCAACAGGCCGCCCGTGTCTCCCAGCGGACGGCGTTCTTCCATCTCGGCGAACTCGTGGAGCACGGAGACACAGAACAGATCTTCACGAATCCCAGAGAGGAACGCACCCAAGGCTATATCACTGGGCGGTTCGGATGAGCTCGGCAGCAGGACGATCCAGGGGAAACGCGGCATGACGCAGGAACACATCGTCAAATCCTTCGACGAGCAGCTTAACCGACTCGACAACGTCATCGCCGAAATGGGCGGGCTCGCCGAAACCCAGCTTGCCGAGGCGATCGAGGCGATGGTCCGCCGCGACGTCGAGCGTGCCGAGCGGGTCACCGCCGCTGACGCCAGGATCGACGAACTTGAGCTGGAAATCGATCATTTGGCCGTCGCAATGCTGGCCCTGCGCCAGCCAATGGCCGACGACCTCCGGTTGGTTATCGCCGCGCTGAAGACCTCCGGAATCATCGAACGCATCGGCGATTACGCAAAAAACGTCGCCAAGCGGACGCTGACCTTGTCGCAGATGCCACCCATGCAACCGGCTCTGACCGTCGCCAGGCTCGGGCGGCTGGTGCAGGAGATGATCAAGAACGTGCTCGACGCCTACGTCGCCCGGGACGCCGAGAAAGCGGCTCAGGTTTGGATGCGCGACGAGGAAGTTGACGCGCTTTACACGAGCGTGTTCCGCGAGTTGCTCACATACATGATGGAAGACCCGCGCAACATCACTCCGTGCACACATCTGCTATTCGTGGCCAAGAACATCGAACGCATCGGCGATCACGCCACCAACATCGCAGAGCATGTCCATTTTGTTGTTCATGGCTCGATGCCCGACGACATCCGGCCCAAGAGCGACGCGTCGAGTTTCACTGTCGTCGAACCGGGTGGAACTAAGCAGGTGCCCACAGGGAGATAGCGCGATGAGGCCCAGGGTCCTCATCGTCGAGGACGAAGACGCGCAGGCGGAAGTCCTGCGCTACAATTTCAATCGCGAGGGTTTCGAGGCGGTCGTCGCGTTCGATGGCGAGGAAGCAATGCTCGCCGTCGAGGAACAGCAACCTGATCTCATCGTGCTCGACTGGATGTTGCCGGGTGTTTCCGGGCTCGCCGTCTGCCAGCGGCTGCGAGCGCGGAATGAAGCCCGGACTTTGCCGGTTATTCTTCTGACCGCCCGCGGTGAGGAAGGCGACTGCGTACGCGGTCTCGATTCCGGTGCCGACGACTATGTCGTCAAGCCGTTTTCGCCGGCCGAACTGATCGCCCGTGTCCGGGCCGTGCTGCGCCGGACCCGTCCGGCCCTGTCGGAAGAAGAACTCGTTTTCGACGACATCACCATGGACCTTGCCGCCCACAGGGTCACGCGTGACGGCAAGCCGATCCGGCTCGGCCCGACCGAGTTCAGGCTGCTGCAATTGTTCATGGAGCGTCCGGATCGCGTGTTCACGCGCGAACAGCTGCTCGACCGTGCCTGGGGGCGGAACATCCACGTCGAGCTCCGCACCGTCGACGTTCATATCCGCCGCTTACGCAAAGCACTCAACGCCCACGGCGGCGAGGACGTTATCCGCACCGTCCGTGGCACCGGCTACGCGCTCGGCGACAAAGTCGGTTAGAGCTTCGCCGCCGGCGCCAGACGCTCCCGCTGGTCGAAACGTCGCAGCCGTGTAAACTCGGGCCTCAACGCCTGACTCAAACCCGGACTCGACGACGGATGCACGGCCTCCGCGCGACCATTGGACGGCTGCTGGTCACCCTCCGCACTCTGTTGCGGCATGACACGCTGATTCTGTCCATCCTCGCCATGGTCGTTGGCGCCGCGGCCGGCGGCGCGGTCATCCTGTTCCGCGAGGGGATCAGTCTCGCGCAGACCCTCTTCTTCGGGTCCGGCACCGAGCGGCTGTCGCTCTACGCGGTCGGCCAACCCTGGTGGCGAATCGTCCTGGCACCAACGATCGGAGGTCTGATCGTCGGGCTGATGGTGTACTACCTGATGCCAGGGCGCCGTCCCCAAGGGATCGCCGATTGCATCGAGGCCAGCGCCTTGCGCGGCGGACGCATGTCGGCAAAGACCGGATTGTTTGCCGCCATCATCGCCGCGACCTCGATCGGTGCCGGCGCCTCGGTCGGACGCGAGGGGCCGGCGGTACACCTGGGCGCATCCCTCGCCAGCTGGGTTTCGGAGCGGCTGCACCTGACCCGGACATTGAGCCGGACGTTGCTTGGTTGCGGCGTCGCCGCCGCCGTGGCGGCGTCGTTCAACGCACCCATGGCCGGAGCCCTGTTCGCCAACGAAGTGGTGATCGGGCACTACGCACTGAACTCCTTCGCGCCAATCGTGATGGCCAGCATCGTCGGGACGTTCGTCTCGCAAGCCCATTTCGGCAACTACCCGGCCTTCACCGTTCCGGAGCACCCGGTCGTGACCTTCTGGGAGTTTCCGGCTGTGATGGGGCTGGGTGTCGTCGCGGGCCTTGCCGCCATCGCGTTCATGCAGAGCGTCCGCTTGGCGGAAAACGCGGCGCATCGGCTGCCGGGCCCGGCCTGGCTCCGGCCGGCGGCCGGCGGGCTGATCGTCGGCATGATTGCCGTGCCCCTGCCGCAAGTGCTCGGCATCGGTTACGGCGTTACAGAGACGGCGTTGACGCCGACGCATTCGGTGACCTTGCTGGCTCTGGTCTGCATCGCCAAGGTATTCGCCACTGCAATCAGCCTCGGGTTTGGGTTCGGTGGCGGCGTCTTCAGCCCGTCGTTGGTCATCGGCGCGACGCTCGGTGGCGCCTACGGCGCGATCGCCGCCGGCCTTTTTCCGGATCTGTCCGCGGGCGCCACTATCTATACGATTGTCGGCATGGCCGCCGTCGCTGCAGCGGTGCTGGGTGCGCCGATCTCGACCACGCTGATCGTGTTCGAGATGACCCTGACCTACAAACTGACCATGGCCGTGATGTTGGCGGTGGTCGTCGGCACCCTGGTCTCCCGTCCGCTGCACGGCCGGTCGTTTTTCACGTGGCAGCTGGAGCGGCGGGGTCTCGACCTGCATGGCGGGTTTCAGACGGCGCTCCTCCGCGAAATCGGGGTCGACGCCGTCAAGACGCACCGGTGCGAAGTCGTCGACTCCACCGTCAGTCTGGGCGAGCTGAAATTCATGCTCCAGGCGTCTCACGCCGGTGAACTGTTCGTCGTGGACGATGATGGTCTCTTGGTCGGCACGATCACCCTCGCCGACCTGAGCGAATCCGCTTTCGAGCACGATCTCGACGATGTCGTCTTTGCCGGTGACTTGGCGCGGCGAAAACCGCCGGTGCTGACGGTTGAAGACACGTTGGAGGTCGCGCTGAAGCTGATGCGCACGACGGGCGAGCCGCACATCGCCGTGCTCGACGATCTCAAGACCCGTCAGTTCGCCGGCTGCATCCACGAACGCGACGCCATGGCAGCCTACAACCGTGCGCTGCTGGACGCCCGCCGCGAGGAACAGGGCTAGGGCGCTTTCCGCCCAGACGAGTTTTGCCCCACAACGGGCGTCTGGCCGCGCAGGACCGAATTGTCCTCCCATGTCTGGCGCTGATCGATCTCGACCGGCGCCATGTCGTCGAGGGAGATCCGGCCGCTCCGGGAGAAGAAGGTAATCGGGTTGGTGTAGAGCACGTGCTCGATCTCGGCCTCGGAGAAGCCGGCGTCGCGCATCGCCCGGCCCGTTTTCGGCACTTTCAGTGGATCGCTCCGTCCCCAGTCGGCGGCGCTGTTTACGACCATCTTCTCGAGCCCGTATTGCCGAAGAAGGGCCACCATCCGTTCTTCGGACATTTTCGTGTGCGGATAGATGGAGTGCCCGCGCCAGCAGTTCGTCTCCAGCACCAGCGGCAGCGTCACTTCGTTCAGGTGATCGACGATGACAAGGTCTTCGTCGATTCCAGAGTTGCGGACCAGATCAAGGGTGCGTTCGGTGCCCCGCTTCTTGTCGCGGTGAGGCGTGTGGATGAGGACCGGCAAATCGTAGTCCTTGGCCAGTTCCAGTTGCTCGGCAAAGAACCGTTCCTCGGCGGCGCTCATCTCGTCGTAGCCGATCTCGCCAACGGCGACGACGCTGTCCTTCTCTAGATACCGCGGCAGGACTTTCATGACCTCCTCGGCAAGGGGGACGTCGTTGGCTTCCTTCGGGTTCAAGGCCATGGTGCAGTAGTGGCGGACGCCGAACTGGCTGGCCCGGAACGGCTCCCAGCCGATGAGCGCATCGAAGTAGTCGATGAAGGTGCCGACGCTGGTGCGCGGCTGACCTTGCCAGAACGCCGGTTCGACGACACCGACAATGCCGGCCTCGGCCATGTTCTCGTAATCATCCGTCGTCCGGGACAGCATGTGAATGTGGGGGTCGAAGTATCGCATGGCGTCACCTGGACAGTGAGGGCGCGGGAACAGCCGACAACACATTGATATACGCGGTCCGGACGTGCTCATCCACCGCGGCGTCGGCGCGATGCTGAATAGCCCTACGGAGGGTCATGTCCGTCGCGCACCGCCGTGCCATCGCCGCCGATGCCAGTTCGCGGTGATCGGGGTCTCCATCGACGACCGCCTTGAACAGCACGTCGACGGCACGCTCCCCGGCATGTGGCGCCAGAGCAAGCCACAGCCCCGGGGGGAATCCGCGGCGCGCCGCGGTGCGTTCGTCGACGTAGTCCTCACACATGCGGGACAGGGAGGGGTTGGTACGATCCTCGAGTCCAAAGACATGCTGGGCCGGGACCTCGACGAACACCGCCTTGAGTACCAGCTGGTTGAACTCATGTTCCGTATAGTGGGCGGCCGGAAAAGGATTGTTGAGGGCGAGTGCGGCGAACAGAACGAGGCTGTTTGTCCGTCCAGCATCGAGAGCGATCGGCTTCAACGCGTCACCCGAGCCGAAAGCCGAAAGCGCGCGGACCACGGCAACCTTCTCGCTCTCGTCTCCAGACCGATAGAGAGTTTGGATCGCACCGACACTCTGTCGGACATCGGCTGCCCGTGCGACCACCTTCAGCGCGAGGACGACCCGTGCTGCCGCACCGACGTCCCAGGCCTCCGTTCGGATCGGTCCGTCCGACGTGTGCAAGACCGGACCATGGGCATCCAGCGTTGATTGGCCAACCGCCCGACGCGCCCTTGCCGACAGGATCGGAAGATCGGCCGTAGGATCAAGGCATGTGTCAACGCGGCCGATCGCCTCGGACAGCCAACGTCCGCCGTTGGCATCCGTTGCGGTGATAACGGCTTCCGCCAGCGATTCCGCAAGCGACGGGGACGACTGCATTTTACTTTCGCCGTCCGGTGTCATTGAGACGTGATTCCAATGGGGTCTCGGCCAATGAACATCATCGCATACCGGCATTCGTGTTTCGAGGTTCACTCCGTGATGCCCATACGCGGATCCGCGTGCGGATCATCGACCAGGCCGCGCCCACGCCGATTCGTTCGTGGACGAGCAGTACGACGAAGATCATCAACGCGCACGTGATAAGGTAGGCGCGGATCGGTGTCGCCGCAGCATCGCCTCCGACAACGGCGAATGTAATCCCTGGGGACCATGGCATCGGCGCGTTCGCTCTGCTTTCAGTGATCCCGGTTGCCGCGGGCGTACCCAGGCGCTCAGAACGTCCGCTCCGGATCAACGCGCCCGATATCGACTGGTTTCCCACCCGTATTGTCCACCCATACCGACCCGGCTGTGTCGCCGCGGCCACGCCTTCGAATCGGCCGGGTGCGGTGAGATCAAGCCGCACCACGCGCGTTTCGCCTAGCGGATCGGCGACCGTTGCCGTCACCGACGCCTCCGAGACCCACACATAGGACGCATCGACGGCATCGACGCGAAACGCGATACCCTCGGGGCAATCGGTGGCGGTGACATCCGCAAAGGGCGAGCGGACCGCGGTCTCCGTCCAGGCCACCAGTCCACCGACGAGTCGGCCCCATTCCTGCCAGGGCATCCAATTCCTCGCCCAGTCACCCAACCCTCCCGGCAGCGCGACGACCCGCGCCAATCCGACATGGTGCTCAGCCAAGAGCGGATCGCCGTCGCGCGATTGCAGGAAATCCCGCGCCGCCGGTCTAAGGGTCGTCATGGCGTATCCGCCGAGTGCCGGCCAATCGCCGACCGGACCGAGGAATGGCAGAGGCGCGATCTCGCGCGGTACAACCGGTCCCGACCGCCACGCCGAACGGCGCGCCCCAACCTCGGTGCGCATGAGGCTCGGCAACCGGGCAACATCGTCGATCCGAAGGAAAACCCCGTCATTGATTGCGGTCAGGTATTGAAGACCGGAGACTTGCCGGTTCTCGCCGACGACCAGGGCAATCAGGGATACGCCAGCCTCGGCGAGGGCCGGGCGCAGTGGCGCTAGATCCTCACCAGGCGGCGTGATGCCATCGGTCACGAGGACGAGGAGACGTTGGTCGGCATCGGTATTCGACAGACGTTCGAGGGCGGCGCGGAAGCCGGGAACCAAAGTCGTCCCACCGGACGGCGCTACGGTCCAAATGTCATCGAAGGCCGACAGGAATGCCGTTTTGGGCCGCAGGGATATGGCGTCTCCGGGTCCACGGTCGAACCACATCAGCCCAGCGGCATCGGCGCTACCCAGAGAGTCCGCAGTCACTCGAACCGCTCGGCGGGCGTGCGCGATCCGGCTGACGCCGCGATGGTCTCGTTCCATGCTGCCGGATTTGTCGACCAGGAACAGAACGGCTGCCCGCGGGACCGGTCCCCGGGACTCTGCGGTGACCGGCAGCAAGGCTTCCAGCCGGGATCCCCGATAGCCGCCGGCGCCGAATGAACGGGGTCCACCGAGCACGACCAATCCGGTGCCGCGCGTCTCCACCGACCTGGCAAGCGCTGCCCACGCGGACTCGGGCGCGTCGCCGATGGCGATGTCGTCGAGCACGACGACCCCGGCACCGCCAATTATCCCATCGTCGCCTGCGAGACGCTCCGGCGTGATCAGATGAACGGTGCGACCACCGTCAAGGAAACTGCGCGCCAAGGGAGATGTCTTGCCACCTGGCGAGACCATCAAGATGGGCTTCGGTCCGTCGATCGCAATCATCGACCGCCACGTGTTGTTCGCCGATTGCGGGTCGCCCTGAACATCCAGAACGGCAGTAATCTCCCGGTTTCCGGGCGTGTCCGACGCCAGCTCGACCGCAACGAAGGCTGTACCGTTGGCACGTGTCGTGATGTCGGACTCGCCGGCCGGCCGGCCATCGAGGTAGGTGACGATCCGGCCCGTGCGTGCGCGGTCGCAGGTAACCGCGACGTTTAGCCGGAAACGTTGCCCCACCTGTGCGGCACTCGGCGCTTCGACGGCATCGATCAGGCAATCCCCTTCGGTCTTGGCCCGTTCGATCAGTCGCCGATAGACGTCGATCCCCGCCCGCCCCGCGGCCAGCAACGCTTGGTCCACCGAACCGTGAGTGTCGACGCCATCGGAAACGACTAAAACGGCGGTTCGGCGGTTCGGCGATGCCATGCGCAATGCAGCCCGAATGGCCGATTCCGTGTTGGTGAACGAACCGTCAACGTGCAGGCGACGGGGTGGGTCCGGATCGGCGAAAGCCTTCTGGACGGCAGGTTCGTCGATGGGTGTTGGCCGAAGTTCGACGACGGGCTCGGCGCCGTAGCGGACCAATCCGATTCTCGCATTCCCCGGCAACGACTGAGCGGCGGCGCTGACTTCTGCCCATCCCCGGCCGTCCATGCTCCGCGAGTCGTCGAGAACGACAATAAGGTCCAGAAGCCTCCCACCGAACGGCAGGGACGGGTTCCAAAAGGCGATCGCGATCAAGGCCGCGATGCCAATGCGAACGGTTGTCGCTCCCCTTGGTCTCCGGTCACGCCCTAGGGTGTCCCACAGCAGGAGCGCGAGTGAAACAATCAGCAACGCCGGGCCAAGGGGGGAACCGGCGGGTGAGGCATTGGAGTCACGACCACGCTGGACGAATTCGACGGATCGGGGTGCGATGATCGAGAGCTCTGCAGGCCTCCACGTGATCGCCGGCCGGTCGAGCAGCGGGCGCCCGGCTGCCAGATCGAGAAGTCCGGCGACGAGGGCGGCGAACTGTGGCCGGGTCGCCATGGTGCTGGACGCTGGATCGATGCGCACGGCGACCACCCGCGTCGGCGATCCCCGAATGGCGATGAGGCTCTCGCCTCCGGCTGTGAGCACGGGCGAGAAACCGTTGTCGGAGATAGTGGTGTCGGCTGCGCGTATCCATTCCGGATCGAGGGCGAGATCGCTGAGCGGTCCGGCGACTGGACTCCACGCCACGGCTTCGGGAACGGAGACGACACCGGAGGCATTAAGAAACCAAACCACCGGTTCGCGAACGCCCACGGGTTCGGTGTCCCCGCAATGAACTCGGAGATCCACGGGTGTTCCGGCTCCGGATACGACGGTGATCCCCGGATGAGCCCGCAGGGCGGCGGCGAGGTGGGAGTCGCATCTCCCGATCAATGCTATTGCCGACGGTTGTAGGTCGTCAGCATCAAGCACGAGCGAGTCATCCATGCCGAGTGCATCGGTGTCGGTCAACGCCGCACGGATGGTTCCTGCTCGGCCGGTTGGTATCTCGAAAGCCAGGACGCGAGTCCCCGCCGGTTCCAAGTCGATCTCCGTCCGTAATACCACGGCCTCACCGGTATGGACTTCGACGGTCCGCCTGGTTCCGGCGCGGCCCGTATTTTTCGCTTCGATCAATCCCCTTGCCATGGCCGGCGCACCCGGCAAGCGCCGAACCGCAAGGCGGGTGACCGCGACATTTTCGGTTTCGCTCCCAATCGTCACGATATGCCGCAAGGGTGCGCTCGCCGCCCACGCGGCGAGCGATGCGTCGGCGCCGTCGGTGACCAGCCAATGTTCCGCAGCCGGATCCATCTCCGCCGGCAGGGGCGGTTGGGCCGTCCGCGCCTGTGGACGGATCCATTCCGATAGGGCGGCGCGGGCGTCGGGCAAGGTGCCCAGCCCGAGTTCCAAGGCGCGGCCAGGGGTCGTCAACGATCGAACGCGAACGGAGGTCGCGTCGGCGTCGGCAAGTCGTCGAATCAAGAGATCGGTTGCGGCGGCGGCGCGCGACGATCCGTTTTCGATCGTGGCGAGGCTCAGAGAATCGTCGATCCACACATCGACAACGCGCTCACCGCCACCGGGCCATATCGGTCGTGCCAGCGCGGAGGCAAGCAGGAAAGCCGCCAGCGCCCGCACCCGCCAGCGCCGGTCCACGGGACGTTGACGATGACCCCGCGGTTCCGGGGAGCCGTGCTCACGCCACAGGAACGCAGCAGAGACAATCCGGTCGCTGCCCCGGTGATGAAAACGGTGGAGCCACCAGACGGCGAGCGCCGCCGCCGCACCGACGGCCAGCCACCCCGGCTGTAAGAAGTCAATCACCGCGGCCCCCGATGGCGGTGAGATGCGAGACCACCACCGATATCCAGGTCTGGGTCGTTTCAGCTTGAGTCAGCGGTATTCCCAGGTCGGCGCATTTGCCGCGGAGCGCGGATTGCGCATGGACGAGCTTTTCGCTCGCCGCAACGACTGCCCGGCTGTCACCCATTCCGACGCGTTCGCCGGTTTCGACGTCGCGGACGAAGTGCTCGCCTCTGGCGGTACGCGGTCGGTCCGCATCGGAGAGGATCTGAATGCCGTGAACGGCGCCGCCAAATCCGACCAGTCGACGCAGCGCCGACTGCATGCCGTTTTCGACGAGGAAGTCGCTGATCAGCAACACGGACCGCCGCGGCCGCAGGCGGTGCAGGCAGACCAGGGGATTCGACCCCCCTCCCGAACTGCGTGGAGCGTGCCGGGCAAGGACCGACGCCGCCCGGGCGAAATGGTGTCTTCCTCGACCGGCTGGACACAGTGCGTCGATGTCCTCGCTGAACGCCATGATGCCGACGCTGCTGTTGCGCCGGAGCAGAAGATAGGCGAAAGCGACCGCGACCTCCGTCGCGAGACGCCATTTGGCGCCGCCACCGATCGACATCGAGGCACTGGCATCGACACAGATCCACCATTCCGCAGCCAGTTCATCGACGTACCGACGCACCAACAGATCCTTGCCACGCCGACTGGCGCGCCAATCGATATGACGCAGATCGCTGCCTGGCGTGTAGGCGTGGAAATCGAGGAACTCGACGCCGCGGCTCACGCCCCGGCTGCGTCTCCGGGGACCCTCGAAGCGAACCGGCCGGCCGGCAAGCAACCGATCGGCAACGTGGCCGATGGCGGCCAAGCGGGCTTCATCGACGCCGAGCGGCGCGACCATCAGGAGGTCCGCCGCCACTCCGCGACGATGCCCTCGAGGACGGCATCCGTATCCGTCCCGTCGAGCTCGCTCTCGATGGTCAACAGGATGCGGTGGCGGAGCGCCGGCAAAACGCTTGCGGCGATATCGTCCACGGAGACATGGCCGCGGCCGGCCGCCAGCGCCCGAACCCGCGCAACTCGCAACAGCGCCTGCAGGGCCCGTGGGCTGGCACCGCACCGGAAATGGGCACGGGCCAGCGCGTGGGCCGTCGGCCGCTCGGCGTGGGTCGCGAGGACAAGATCGATGGCCGCACGCTTGACCGGCTCGGCGATCGCCGTCTCTCGCGCCTGGGCCATCATTTCCGCAACCCGTTCCGCGCCCAAGACCAAGCCGACCTCATCTGCCGGTTCGCCGTCAAGCGCGCTGTCGACCAGGGTCAGCAACGTCTCCTCCGGCGGGAATGCAATGCGAACCTTGAACAGGAACCGGTCCAACTGCGCTTCCGGAAGCGGGTAGGTGCCTTCCAGTTCGATGGGATTCTGTGTCGCAAACACCCAGAACGGCTGGGGCAATGCGTGGCCGGTTCCGCCATAGGTGACGCGGCCCTCCTGCATCGCTTCCAAAAGGGCTGCCTGGGTCTTGGGGGTCGCCCGATTGATCTCGTCGACCAGCACCATGGAGGCAAATACCGGACCCGGACGGAACTCGACGCGGTGCGCGGCGGCGCCGCCCTCGTCGACGAGGACTTCGCTTCCGGTGATGTCGGACGGCATCAGGTCCGGCGTGCACTGAACGCGCCCGAGCGTTACACCGATGGCGTTCGCCAACGCCTTGATAAGATTTGTTTTTCCGAGGCCCGGCAAACCTTCGAGTAGGACGTGGCCGCCTGCGAACACCGCAAGCATGACCTCTTCGACAACGACGTTTTGGCCGACGATCGCGGCATTCAGCGCATTTTCAAGATTGGTGAAATCCTGCTGAAAACGGGCGATGTCGGCTTCGGTCAGGCGCATGGCGTTCATCACCGACGACGACGGACTTCGGCAAGATAATCCGCCGCATAGGCGCGAAGCACCAGCGTCCATGCAGCCCCTTCGATCGGCAGGGACACGGCCGAAGCCGCCGGACCACCGCCGACCGGTACCTTTGCGTCTGGGGATTTTCCCTCGCCGAACGTGCCCACGCCCGTGCCGGTCCCTGTTGCGACGTTGGGCCTGAGGACTTCAACGGTACGGGTCGGCATCACCGGTGCTGAAGTGATCTTGGCCGTCGCGCTCGTATTCGGCCGTCCTCTGCCGGCGACGTCCCGTGCACCGCGCCCAACCGGCATCTCACCTGGTCCTGTGGCGGTGTCCGCAGTCGGCGCAGATCTGGCTCTTGCCGCGCTGTTCGTGTCCAAAGTCGATCGGCCAGATTCGGGCTTCCGGCCATCGGCGGTCCTCGCGGATGTTTGTATCGACCCGTCCTTGCTTACCGCCGTACCTCGCTGCCGCGGTCCATGGGCTGGATTCTCTGCACCGGTCCTTCGCGAAGCTTCTCGAACATCTTTCACGACGTTGCGGATCGCGCTGGGCGTCGCATCCGTCGTCTGCCCCGACGGGAGGGCGGGCGAAGGAGCGAGCGGAACGAGGTGCGCACCAGCACCAACACAGACAATCGCGAGGGGCAATAGGAGCCTTGGTGCCAGTGGCCGTCGACTCGCCGGACCGGGCAGGCGCCGGTTTGCCCGCGCGCGGGCGGCGGCTTGGGCGAGGACAATATCGGCGGCACCGGGACGACGGTTTTCCGGTGTTTTCGCGAGTTCAAATGCCGTTGACAGCAAATCGCCCGCGGCGAGCCGCCGGTCGGCCTCGGCTGCAGCTTCGGCACTGCCGGGCGGTCCGGAAATCAGTATGCGGCCGAACGCCGCAATGAGCGGCAGAGCGGCGCCGGCAGCAGCAGTGGCAAAGGGGACCGGGGCAACAAGGGTGGTCCACATGCCGGTCGCGGCCAGCAGGGCGGCGGAGCCCCACAGTCCGGGGACCACCGCGCCGACGAATGCCTCGGACCACAAACGACGACGTGCGGCGATCAGAAACCGGTCGAACTCGGTTGCTCCGGCAGCGACTAGAGGCCCAACCATCCCAACCAAACATCCCGCGACACGAAAACTGCAACAGCGCCGCCGACCTGCAACGCCGCAAGTGTCAATGCGCGAGCAAAGGAGTCAGCCATGGCGCGCCCAGTTGCCTTGGATATCAACAGTATAACCGGCGAGTAGAGGGCAAGCACGCCGAAACCGGCGACAAGAACCATGACTTCGGCGGCACCGGCCAGCCACAACAACACGATCAAGGGCAGTGGAACCAGAAGCAGGCAGGCCGTTGCCACCGCCAATGCACGGCCAGCGAGACGCAAAGCGCATATCGGCAACACCGCCGACGCGACGATGGCCGTGGCAACGAAGAGAGCTCGCACGCCGCCCTTGGCAAACCCCGAAGCCCAAGGATCCCCCGCGGCGGTGCCGAGCATCCAGACCGCGACCGGCACCGTCACGGCGAACCCGGCGAGGAGTTCCACTCGCGCCGCGTTCACGGTCGCCGCTCCGCGGGATCAGAGTTTCTGATCACGAACCAGGTATGCGTATTGCCGGCGCCGCCAATCGGTGACTGCGGCGGGCTAACGCCCTTGAGGATCGTGGTTGCCCGAGCGGGCGCGCCAATCAGACGACGCAATTCGGGAGGCATTCGAGATACACCACCGTCCTTCGGCACCCACGTCGCACCCGGTTCGAGCCCTGGCAGTCCGAAAGTTTGTCCCCTCCAAACCACGTATCCCGGCGGCGTTCCCGTTGGGCCGGAAGCCCGGATCGAAAGCCCGTCGTCCGTAGCGGAGACCGAAACAGGCGGTATCATCGACGCCGTGCCGGTCAGCCGCACCGTCGTCCGCGACAGGAGTCGCGTTGGAATCGTCAGCGAAGCGGAAACATTGTCCATACCGTCGACGAATCGTTCATTCTAAGCATCACTGATAGTCGGATCGAGCCGAGCGTCGGCCGGGAGGGAAATCACCGCCTTGTCCGGGCCCTGCCCATCGACCGCAGCAACAGCGGCAAAGCGCGCTTGTAGTTGACCTGGTTGGGACTCCAACCAAAGCACTGCGGTAACGCCGGGCGCCCGTCCGGTCCATACGGCAATCGCCACGGCCGCGGCCCCGACCGGCAACAGCATCGCTGGGATGGGCCGGCCGGCCAGCGCAGCGATCAACAGAAGCAACGCATAGGCACCCAAGAACAAGGAAACCTGGAGCAGCGAACGGTCGTTGGCGTCTCTTGGGACCAGCGCCAACAGATCGCCGGCGGACGGAAGCGGTGGATTTTCTGGGAACGACACAGCGGCCATCGTCTCGTCCGCCGCTTCTTGGCGACTGATGAAGGTGACAAACGCGCCACCGCACCCGGCGATCTTTCGGATCTTCGGCTTGGCGCGTTTGGGCAGATCGGCGATGGAGAGCCGGCCGCAATCGGCAATGAACGCTTCGAGCGACGAAAGTTGCGGACCATCGAGACGGGTGAACACCGAGACATCGAGGATCAGCTGCGAGACGGGATCGTATCCCTGCAATGTCCTTGGCAAACTCTCCGTGCCGATGCGTGCGGCCTGGATACCGCCAAATCGGGAGGTCGGCGTCAGGTCGGTCGCGCGTGCCGATGCGGCAACAATCAATGGCGCTCCCGATTTCGCCGGGTGGACCGATCGCAATTCGTGCTCCTGGACGACGGCGTTCTCGAACCAGACGCGAAAGACGAGGCGTTCCGTCAGATCCACCCGGTAGGGCAGCCAGACGGACCGCGCTTCTCCAGCGCGCAAGGTGACGGACGTGGACGAGCGCCCACCGGTGCCGGCACCGTCGATTCGCACGGTGCCGTCTCGCCGCGAAACCAAACGCACGCCGACCTCGGCGAGCGCGCCGGTGCGGACGTGTCCCAGAAGTGCGGGTTGAAAAGAGACGTCAACTGGCGGTGCCGGGTCACCGCCGTCAACGGGAGACGATCCGAGGATCATTCCCGCCAACAGGGCGGCAACCCAAGCGGCACTGCGGATTCGTTCTCGATCAGCGCAATGCAAGATTAAGGGCGATGACACTGCGCGCGGTGATCAGGTCCTTGTTGCCTTCCCACCACCGGGAGGAGAATGGGTTCACCCACGAGCCATCGTCGGCCTGCATGCTGAGGAGCTTTCTGGCAAGGTCGTTCCGCCAATTATGTCGTGTGCCATCGGCGGTGGTGATTTCGGTTTCGCCCATCGCCGCCATGGCCTTGGCGAATGCGGTGTAATAGTAGAACAGGCCCTGCTTGCCTTTCGTGCCGGGATGGTCGTCGAGGGTGTAGTTGGCGCGGATCCAGTCCCACGCCGAGCGGACGCGGGGATCGTCCTTGTCGACCCCTGCGAAGATCAGGCTGATCAGGCCGGCATGGGTCATGGCCCCGTAGGACCCGGTACCGCCATGCGGGCTGTAGCCCGGCATGTAGGTGAAGCCACCGTCGTTTTTCGCCCATTCCTGGTCGTTGCTCTCACTGCGGTTCTGGCTGCGGCTGACGAAGGTGATCGCCTTCTCCCAGACCGGGTCGTTCGGATCCATGGCGGTTTCGCGGAGCGCCTCCAGGGCATAGTACATGTTCGAGAGGTCGGGGCGTTCGTCGCCGCCATAGCCGACTCCGCCATAGTACCTGTGGCTTGGTTCGTATCCTTCGTCTTCGTCGACCTGCAGGCCGGCAAGGAACAGCTGGGCGTTCTTGATCACTTCGTCGTACGCCGGATTGCCCGTGAGCTTGAGGGCGAAGATCGCCGTGGCGGTGTTGTAGTTGGTATTGTGCAGCCCTTCGCTGATCGCGCCGTCGGTGCGCACATGGTAGAGCAAGTACTGAACGGGGCGCGTGATGAAGGCACCGTCACCTTCGCTGTAGCCGCGATGACTGGTCAGGAAAGCGCGAAGCGCCAGCGCCGTGACACCGATGGACCCCGACCAGGAGCCATCTTCCGCCTGAGTCCCGCGCAGATAGCGGAGTCCGGCATCGGTCGCACGGCGGGCCTTCGAGCGAAGCTCCGGGTCCATGACCGGATCTGCCGCGAGAACGGTCTGCGGCAGCACCAGAAAAGTGACGAGCAGCAGGCATCGCCAAATGAACGTCATCAATCCTTCTCCTGTTCGTAGCCCCGGAAGTGTCAGTGATTTCGGGTGGTTGATCGCAGCATCGGAGTCGCGCGCCATTTTGCCGCAATCCACAGCACGGTGCCAAGAACGCCATAGGCCAGTGTTGTGGTGAACGGGTCCGGCAGCGAATAGCGCAGGCCGCCGAGCGGGGTATGGGCGTAGAACCATGCGCTTCGCAGATAGTCGTAGCCGGCCACGGCGGAGAGACAGCTGAGCGGGCTGGCCCAAACGACGCCATCGGCCAGGAAAGGCGGCGCCGAGGGCGTATCAATCGCGGGCCCGAGCCAAAGCGGTATTGTCGACGCGACCCCGACAACGGTTAGCGCGACGAGAGAAGCACCGTAGCCATTGCCGATCGGATCGAACGCGGCGGCGAACTGATCGAGCACCAGGGCGAGCACGACCGCCGCGGCGGTGGTGGAGAGAAGGAGGTCGGCAGGCAAATGGGCCGAACCGATAATGGCGATCGCAACGATGACGCCGATCCCAATGCATGCCACGCGCGCTGCAATCCCGACGATGCCGGATCCGAACGCCCGTAAACCGGCGGGTCGCAACACGACACCGCACACCACGGCAATCGACGCGATGGTGACTATTGTGCCTCGCCCCAAAGCGACGGGTCCTGAAAGGATGACCGCGGCACCGGCAGCGCTCACCAGGACCAGATGAGCGACGACAAATGCGATTCCCGCTCCCCTGGACTGTTCAGTCATCCAGCCGCATGACCGTCAGCGTCACGGGCGTTCCCGCTTCCGGAATCGTCCCGACGCGCGCCGTGACATCGCCATAGTTGCCGAGGGCCAGTCCCGATCGGTGGTGAATGACACTGTCTCGATCATGGACGACGCCGACCAATGTTCCCGAAACATGGGCACGATAGTCGCCGTTGGGTTCGATGACCGAGCCGGTATAGACCCAGGCCTCGATGACCCGAACACCTTCGCCGGCGGAGATCAGCCGGCCGGCCGAAAAACGCACCGTCTGGCCATCTCGGGTCCACGAAACTCGGATTGCCACCGGACTGCCATCAATCGGGTTCGGATCGAAGTGCCCGTCGGGCTGGAGTTCCGGCCGGGGTGTGAGCCCAATGAGAATACAGGCGAGGTTAAATTCGTAGGCATTGGCGGTCACTTCGATCAGGCTTTCATAGTTCTTCGCGCCGCCGCGGGCCGTGGCGAGAAACTCGACCGCCGCTTGAGGACCACCAAGATCCAGTGTGACTCCCGGAACGGTAAACAGACCCGCGCCTTTGTCGACGACGATTTCGCCGATCTGATATCGGTCGCCGCTCAGCGGCTCGACGGCCGGCTCGGTCGGAGGCGCGGGTTCCGCAATATCCGGTGGCATGGACCCCGGCGGTGGAACGGGTGCGGATTGCTGGGCGGCCGCAGTACCGGCAAGTCCAGCGAGGACCATCGCCAAAATCGCACGCCGCATGATCATGTTCCGTCGCCCTTATGACCGACGAGTGCGCGATGGGGCATCGGCGGCGGGAAGTACCGTGTTTCGACACCAGTCAGTCCTTCGTCTCTCATCCAGCGGGCAACATCGGAATCGGCGTGAACACCGCCGTCGGGGGCGCTCAGCATCATGTTCACGCCGAACAATGCTGCGAAGGCCGGCGAGGTGCCGTCGGGATCGGTGAAGACATCGCTGATCACGAGATCGCCGCCGGGCTTCAGGCTCCCGGCTGCGCGGGCGATAAGGGACCGACACGTCACAGCGCTCTCGCGATGGAACACACCGGAGATCAACACAACATCGTTTCCGCCGGGAAAATCGGTCACAAGGTAGTCGCCTGGAAGAACGGTGACGCGATCACCGCCGTCGATGGTGTCGAGGATTTCACGGGCGATTGCCGCGACCGCGGGGAGTTCGAGAACCGTGGCTTCGAGCCCGGGATTCCTTCCGCAGAACAGCGCCGCATAGGTTCCGGGACCGCTGCCGACATCGAGCATCCGGCGCCGACCGGTCAGGTCGACAAGACCGACAAGCGCCAAGGCGACGCCCGACGCCCGTGCGTGCATGGCGTGAACGAATCGGCGTGTGCGTTCGACATCGTCGCCGAGATAGGTCGCGGGTTCGATGGCTGGCCGTCCCTCGCGAAGCGTCTGTTCGAGCTGGCCCCACGCCGCGTACATGTCATCGCCGTAACGAACCGCATCGCCGAGAAACGCCTGACTCCCCCGGACAAGAAACGTCGCGCTCAATTCGGAAAACCGGTAACTGTCCCCGTCGCGCTCGATCAGCCCGAGCGCGGCGCAGGCGTTGAGAAACAGCGCCGTACGGCCCGTTTCGGTGCCGAGCTCCGCGGCGATGGCTTCGGCATCGTGGGTGCCTTTGGCAAGCACCGAAAACAGGCCGATCCTGTTGGCTGTGAGGAACGTCTGCGCCTCCCAGTACACGGTGGCAAGGCGCAGCAATGGCGTCGGATCCGGTGGTCGGCTGCCGCCCGGCAGTTTCATACGGACATCCCCGATTTGTTTTGGCGGTCGAGGTCGCATTCGATCTGCATGTAGGCGGAACGGTGAGTCATGAAACCGTCCCAGATCGTCAGGCCATGGCGCTGTCGGATGTCCCAATAACCGAGATTGAGCCGCTCGAAGTAGGCCACCAGATTGCCCAGGTAGTCGGGATGGTCGCGACCGCCCAGCCGCCAATAGAGAGAATAGATCGGGATGATGCCCTTGGCGCACAGCGCGTCCGCTCCCTCCAACGCCAAGTCAGCGGCCTGTTCCCAGGTCAGGCCATGCTCGGGTTCCAGTTCGATCCCAGCGACCATTGCCGAGTACACATGCTCCCCGCCCGACAGACCGACGGCGGTCTCCAGCGAGTCGATCCAGGTTTCGTAACCGACGAACCGCTGCTTCCCTGGGCAAATGCGTTCGAACAGCGGTTGTGACCAGATCTCGAGGTTGAAGCACACGTTGTCGACCAGCCCTTCGCCGTGGAGCCGCCGCTGGCATTCGGCGGGCAACGCGCCCGAACCGCATGAGATCGGGATCTTGCCGTCCAACATCTCCTGGACGCGCCCGGCAAGTGTGATGAAGCGCTCCCCCTCTTCGCGCCAATCGGTCATCGAGCCGCCGACAAGATAGACGTTGTGGATCTCCCGATCCTCGACCGCCGCCGCGAGCGTCTCCTGCATACGCCGATAGGTCGCCTCCGGCAGGGCCGTCGACGCCATGTCCTGTCCAAGGGCCGCCGTGCGGGAGTCAGGAGCCCCATAGGTGCAGAAGGAGCAGCGTAGCGATGGTCCGCCATGCCGATCGGCGAGGAAGTACTGGCAACCAGGGGCGACGTTGATGACGGCCATGTCGCCATGAAGGCTGATCCCTGTCTGCGCCATTGGCGTTCCGTCCGATGTCGCACTGTTCATCCAGCCCGGCCGCGGATCGAACGTAACCGGGATCGGGTCGCCTTCGTCGCGGATGAGCAGGAAATCATCGCCGTTGCCTTCGATCCGCCAAGGCGAAGCGCCATTGCCTTTCACTCGAACGGTGGTGCCATCTGCCGTCGACATGAGATAGGGGGTCGTCGCGTGCCCGGTCCCCGTTGGATCGTGCTCGTCCGGCTGGAAGCGATAGGGAAAGAAGTTCGGGAACGCGTTTTGGGCGGCGATGCCGAGAGCTTCAGTATACCGGACGCCTTCGAACATCAGCTCCAGCTTCAACCGAACTTCGTTCGGGAGAACGGGGTGGGTCATGCTGGAGTATCCGTGTGCCACCAGAATGCGGATACCATCTTAACGTTGGGCGAATGGGAGCGCGAGCCGAACGGCCCATCGACTCAGCAAGTGGGGCCAGTATGATTGCGGACCGCGTGCACTCCGGCCCATCCATGACGGCACCCCACCGAACTGTTCTCCTGATCGCCGTGGCGCTGTTGATCCCCATCGTGCCATTCGTGGCGATCGGGGAATTGCCGGGGGAGCAATGGCTGAACGCCAGCGGCGACGACGCCCTGGTGTTTGGGGTCGCCAGCGGCGGTCTGCTCGCGGCCGATGTCTTGATCCCCGTGCCGTCGACGATCATCGGGACGCTTTTGGGCGCTCGATTGGGAGTCGTTCCGGGATGGCTGTGGGCCTGGACAGGATTGGTCCTCGGCAACTCCATCGGGTACGCGATCGGCCGGTTCGGGTTGCGGAGGCTCGGTGCCGCGTTGCCGGAGACACCGACCGCTGTGGTCCTCATGCTCACCCGTCCGGTGCCAGTCGTTGCCGAGGCTATGACCTTTGCCGCCGGAGCGACCGGCATGGGGTGGCCGTCGTTCCTGGTTGCGACGGTGTCTGCGAACGCGGTTTTTGCCGGCATGCTTGCGGCGAACGGCGCCGCGTTGCTGCCCGATGCCATCATCGGACCGGGTTTGGTGCTGCCGATGGTGTTGCCGGTCGCCGCCTGGCTCGGTTGGCGGTGGTACAAGCGGACCGACTCCGCGAACCCTTAGGTCTGAACGTCGAAGGAATCGAACCCGCGCTCTACCTGATCATCAACCGGACCCGTCCGGACTTGAGTCCCGACGACTACGCCGAGCTCGCCCGTCGGGCGAAGGACTTCTTCGGTGCTGTTCCCGACGGAATTGCGCTTCGCGGAAATTGGGCCGAGGCCGGCGGCGGGCGCACGATCGCGCTGATCGAAGCCGACGACGAATCGCGGGTCGAGGCGACCCAGGCGCCGTTTCGCGACTACGTCGACATGGAGGTGATTGGTCTGATCGACGTCGAGGGCTGGCGCGACGGCGCCGAACGCTAAGTCAGCTCAAAATGCGGAAACTAGGCGCCGCGCAGCGAGCGGCGAAGACCACCGAACGCCAGGAGACCGGCACCGAAAAGGGCAAGCGTGCCCGGCTCGGGGACCGAAGTGATGGACACGTGGCCGGAAAGGAAGATCGCTTCCTCGGTGGCCTCGTCGTTGTGCCGGAGGAAGAACCCGCCGGTCGGCGAAACGTCCGAGATGGTGAACGAGATCACGGCGGATTCGTCGACGCCAAGGGTGAAATCATAGGCCATCGCCATCGACACATCGGTCACCATGCCGGCGATGAAGTTCGTATTCAGCAGACTCGAGACAGAGAGATCGCCGAGAATGCAATTGAAACCGGATCCGCCGGGATCGCATGTCGGTCCGACATCGGGGTCGTCGATTTCCCAACTCTGTCCGGCGCCCAGTGGACCGCCCGAATCCGCGCCTTCTTCGTTAAAGAAGGTATTGGCGAGCTCAGAAAACTCGTGATCGACGAAGAGGCCGACGTAATGAGGGCCGGGGCCGCTTACCGAGATCTCAATGATTCCGAGGCCGGTATCCTGGCTCGCCACCGAGCCAGGCGCGAAGCCGCTCAGGTCGACGCCCGCCGGAGCGCCGCCAAGGGTCCCGCCAGCGGTCGTGTAATGGGAAAGGACGCCATCGATGACGAAGGCATATTGTTCGAGGGCAACATCGGGAATGGCGTAAGCCGGTGCCGCGCCGACCGAAACGCCTGATATCACGAACAATGCCGCTGCGGACTTCTTCAGCATTGACCTTCCCGCCGCCTCGCTTGGACCTTCGGACGGGCCCGGACACTCCCTCTCGACGAATATTGCAAGCAAGTCATGTGCCACGGATTCAAAATTACGCCAAATCAATACCTTAAGAAGCATCATTTCTTAACGCCGCAAGAAAGATGTCGAAATAGTCGACTCACCCCACAAGCAACCGGGCCACAACCGTTTTTCGTTGATCGCGATGCTTGTGTAAACGGCCCCTATGCCTGGGATTCGGCCAACCAACTCAACGCACTAACGCCGCCGATGGCACAGACGCGAAAACCGGCGGTTTTGTAAGGAAATCCGACGTTTTCGAGGCTTTGGACGGAGTTTTGGCGCATGATCAGTCCACCGAACCGGCAGAATGGGATAGGGTCCGGACCATGCGGCGCACGGTGGTCATTAACGCGGTCGGGCTAACGCCGGCACACCTCGGCTCCAATACCCCCAACCTGACGCAGCTCGCCTCCAAAGGTGCAGTACGTCCGCTGCGAGCGATGACCCCGGCGGTAACATGCTCCATGCAGTCGACTTTTTTGACTGGCCTTCCTCCCTCCGGGCACGGCTGCGTCGCCAACGGCTGGTACGACCGTGACCTTGCCGAGGTGATGTTCTGGCGCCAATCCAACTACCTCGTCGCTGGCGAAAAGGTCTGGGAGGCAGCCCGTCGGCGCGATCCGGCGTTCACCTGCGCCAAGTTGTTCTGGTGGTACAACATGTACGCTGCCGTCGACTGGGCGGTGACGCCGAGACCCATCTATCGCGCCGACGGCCTCAAGATCCCCGATATCCATACCCATCCCGCCGCCCTGAGGGACGAACTCAACGCGCGGCTGGGGACGTTCCCCTTGTTTGAGTTCTGGGGGCCGGGGGCGGGCCTCGGATCGAGTACCTGGATCGCGGCAGCCACGCACGAGGTTTTCGGGAACTGCGCGCCGACGCTCACGCTCGTGTATCTACCGCATCTCGACTACCACCTGCAGCGGCTCGGTCCCGATGATCCGACAATTGCCAAAGACCTCAGATCGGTCGACGCGGTGTGCGGCGATCTTATCGACATGGCCGAGTCCGCCGGAGCTTCCGTTGTTGTCCTTTCCGAGTATGGGATTACCTCGGTCGGCGGCGCGGTGGAGATCAATAGGGCGCTTCGACAAGCAGGATTCCTGCGCGTGAGGGAAGAGATGGGCGGTGAATTGCTCGACGCCGGCGCCTCAGACGCTTTCGCCGTCGCTGATCATCAGGTCGCCCACGTCTACGTTCGCCGGCCTGATCAGTTTGGGGCGGTCAAGGCGTTGATCGAAGGATTGGACGGCGTCGAGCTGGTGCTGGATATCGACGGAAAACGGGACCGGGGTCTTGATCACCGTCGCTCCGGAGACCTCGTCGCCATCGCCCGCGCCGACCGCTGGTTCGCCTATTACTACTGGCTCGACAACGATCGCGCTCCGGACTTCGCCCGCACCGTCGATATTCACCGTAAGCCTGGTTACGACCCTGTGGAACTGTTCCTCGATCCGGACTTGTCGGCACCCCGATTGGCCGTCGCGTGGCGCCTGGCGAAGAAAAAACTCGGTTTTCGCACTTTGTTGGACGTGATCCCGCTGGATGCAGGTTTGGTCAAGGGGTCGCATGGCCGTCCTACCGAATGAGATGATGAGGGACCGCTCGTCATCTCCTCCGAGGCCAATGTCTTGGGCGACGGGACGGTCGACGCGACGTCGGTCAAGGATCTGATCCTCGCTCACCTCTTCGGCACGTCAGGTCCCCGGGACGGCACGCTGGGCGAACACGGCCACCGGGAATAGCGCGACGGCGGCCCAGGCCACCGCACCGCCACCGGCACCGAGTATGAGGAGTGCGTCGAGCAGGCACATGCCGGCGATCAGACCGACCACGGCGCGCGGCACGTCGGCTTTCCCGCGGCGAGCCAGCAAGGCGATGGCCGCGGCGATCCACAACGCGAAAGCCACGTAGAGAGCCAGGCCAAATCCACCGGTCGCCGCCGTTGGCAAACAGTAGATCAGCGGTGCCGAGAGGAAGGCAGCAGGCCAAAGATTGGTGACGCGCCCGAGTGTCTCCTGCTTGGCGATGTAGCTGAGTCCGATCACGTAACTCCATAGAACACCGGCGGCGATGAAAACGTCCGCCGGCGGCACCGCGACGACGGCAAATGCCGCCGTGACGTAGACCAGAGCCCGGCAGAACCCCATGACGATTGGGCTCAGCGGATTTCCTTTGTGGTTCATGTCGTAAAGCACGATCACCACCGCGAGGCCGGCGGCAGTGGCAGCGGCGAACCATCCCGTCCCGCCCGGTACGATGTAGCCGGTCGCCGCAAGCAGAGCGACAGCCATCCCCATCAGGGCATACCCGACGGTGAAAACCGTTGGGGCGCCCACTTCGCCACTGGGAATCGGCCGTTCCGGACGCTCGCGTGAATCGATATCCCGATCGAAGGCGTCGTTCAGATACATGCCGGCGATGTACAGCAACGAAAGCGCCACCATCACCGAAGCCGTGATCGCCGGGCCCGCCATCGTTCCCGAGCTGCCGACAAGGGCGAGCGCCGCCAAGACATTGGTCCAAACGGTCGGCAGGTTGGAGATCCTGCCGAGGCGAACGACGACCGAAATGTTCATCGTGCCAGATGCTCCAACACCCAGGTCAGTTCCCGGGCGATGGCGTCGGTCACGTTGCCTGTGCGCAGGCCAGGGGGCAGCACGTCCCAAGTGTAGGTTTCGACCTCGAGGTGGTTGCTTTTCTGCTGCGTTTTCTGGATTTCCAGCACGTCCTCGAGGAACGGCTGGGTGCTGGCGAAATCGGCCAGGTGCTCGAGGAAAACCGGGACGTGAAAATGGACACGCCATTCGGACGTGCCGCTTTGCGCAGGGCGGTTGCGAAAATCGTGGATGGCGTCGGAAAGATCGGTGAATCGCCGAACGATGCCGTCGCAACGTTCCACAACCTGGTGCAGATAGACGCCGTCATCGAACGGAGCCAGGGCGGCTATCATGCTCTCGTCGACTTCGGCGATCCGTAGCCCGGCGCTGAGCTGGATTTTTGCGATCGATATCCCGGCCGTCTCGAGGCGCGCGAAGCACTGCATCGCGTCTTCGAACTCCACGGCTGCATGGCAGGTATCGAGGCAGATGCCGATGTGACGTCTGAGAGCAAGCTCAGACATTGCCGTGTTCAACCCGGCCAGATTGGCCAACCGATCGACACCATTCCGGGAAAACAGATGCGCTTCGAAAAAGTCGACCGTTTCGTCGATCGTCTCGAGGAAACAGCATGGCTCCGGCTCGAGGGCGAGCGTGACAGTGTGGCCCGACGTACGCCGAATTTCGACCAGGTGGGCGACGTGGCAGATCAGCGCATCGGCAACTTGCCCCGCCGCCGCCTCGGCACCGGCCCGGGCCTTAAAGGCGCCGGGAAGGGTGCTGACGCTGGCGCCGTCTTCGTGCGCCAGGGTGGCAAATCGTGCCGCAAGGTCGGCCAGGCGGTTGGTGTAGTCCAGCCGTTCGGGCTCCAGCCAGTCTGGCCGGTAGGCGGTTTCTTTCACCGGTGCGCCATGAAAGCGGCCGTAAGGGAAGCCGTTGAGGGTGAACACATAGAGGTCCTGCTCCTGGAGCAGAGCGGCGAACTCGTCGAAGACCTCGTCGTCGGCGAGGGCTGCCGCCGCCGAAAGGCGCAAGCCGACACCAAATCGGGCGCCCGGGGCTACGTGGTCGCGGACCGCCGGGAAGAACCGCTCGATATTGGCCCGGACCTCCGGCCACGTCTCGCCGGGGTGGATGTTGGAGCAATAGGTAAGGTGGACGGGCCGCGACGGGTCCGGAATCATTACCGGGTGCTCCGCTCCCGCAGCCAGGTGATGGACCTGAGGAGCGCCTGTTCGTCGATCTCCGATACATCGGATGCGCATCCGATGTCGTCGACCATGGTCAACGACAACTCGCCTCCGAGGTGCTCACGGAATTCGGCGAGACCGCGGAGAACCGCTGGATTGCCATCCCCGTCGATCGAGTCGAGGCTTTCGTCCCAGAGGCGGAATCCGACACCTTCGAGGACAGAGACGATGCGTTGCAGGCGATCCTGTCCGAGCCGGCCGGCCTCCATGCAGTAGCGAGAATCAAGGGCCATGCCGATGGCCACCGCCTCGCCGTGCCGCAGTCGTCCGGCCGTCAGTGATTCCAGTTTGTGCGCAGACCAATGGCCGAAATCGAGCGGCCGGGTACCTCGCATTTCGAAGGGATCACCGCAGGTGGCGATGTGGTCGAGGTGAAGGGCGGCGCAGCGCCGAATCAGCACCTCTATCGCGCCTGCATCGCAAGCCGCCAACGAACCGATGTTCGCCTCGATCCAGGCGAAAAACCCGCCATCGCGGATCAGGCCGACCTTAACCGCTTCGGCAATGCCAGCGATTTTTTCCCGCCGCTCCAGCGTGACAATGAAATCGAGGTCGTTGATGACCGCGAAAGGCGGCGCGAACGTTCCAAGGTAGTTCTTCGTGCCGTAAGCGTTGATCCCGTTCTTGACACCGATACCGGCATCGTTCTGCGCCAGCACGGTGGTCGGCAGTCGAATAAGGCGGATCCCGCGGTGGGCTGTGGCGGCGGCGTAACCAGCAACGTCGAGCATCGCGCCGCCGCCGATGGCGACGACGAAGGACTGCCGATCCAGCCCCGCCGCCTGGATCGTATTGAGCAATCCATTGAGCACCTGTCCGTCATCCTTGGCGCCCTCGCCGCCCGGAACGATGATCGGTTCTCTGGCAAGCTCGAGGTGTTTGGCGTGCGCCTCCGCATAAGCGCCAATTCGACCGCCCAAGTGGGGCCAGCTTTCAGCGACGCCGGAATCGATGACGACGACAAGGCGATGACGCCGATCGTGTTCCAAGCGGATGATGGAATCGACGAGGCTCCGGTTACTCCCGTCGAAAACATCGCGCGTAAAACAGACCGGGTACGAGAACGGCACCGAGAACATCTGCCACAGGACGTCACCCCCGGTCTTGTTGACCGGCACGACCCTGGGGTCGCCGCGGTTTTCGTTGGGGTCACTCGCTCGATCCAAAGGCGTCATGTGTCGGCGCGTCCGAAAGTCGGTCTCGGAGAGTGCTTTAGCATATCACGCTCCCTCAAGGGGAAGGTGTGATCGCGCTAACACCGTTCCCACCAGAAATCGCCGGCGAGATGTTTGTCTCGCGTGCCGGACACCGCTACGGTTCGAGGATGGTTCGATTTCCTGCGGTCGCGATCATTCTCGTCCTGTTGGGAGGAGCGGCACGTGCGGATATGGCCGGCCGCGCGCAGGTCGTCGATGGTGACACCCTCCAAATCGGCGGCGAAACGGTCCGCCTGTTTGGCATAGATGCCCCCGAACCGGATCAGACCTGTGCCTCGGGGAAGGGCCGCACATTCAACTGCGGCGCGCTGGCCCACGAGATCTTGGAGCGGATGACCCGTGGATACGCGGTTTCGTGCAAAGAGCGTGGTCGGGATGACGAGGGTGCCGTGCTCGCGGTTTGCTATCTCGGACCGATCAGCATCAACGAGATGATGGTCGCCGACGGCTGGGCGATGGCCTACCCCGAGCACGGCCCCGATTTCGAAAACGCGGAGCGCGTCGCGCGGTCTCGCCGGGATGGCCTATGGAAGGGCCGGTTCGTTCCGCCTTGGGATTGGCGACAGGGAGCGCGCTAGCCGATCGCCAGCACGCGCACCGGGCGACACCAGGAACCTTGCTTGGAATGAACTACGCAGCGGCCTTCTGGGCGACGAATTGATCGAACGCCTCCAGCGCATAGGCGCCATAGACCGTCGCCGGGCCGCCATTCATCATCATCGCCACGCCGATGGTTTCGAGCATTTCCTGACGGGTGGCACCATGGCGGACGGCGCCGCGCACGTGAAAACCGATGCAGCCGTCGCAACGGAGCGAGATCGATATGGCCGTCGCCATCAGTTCTTTGACCTTGGGATCAAGTGCACCGTCCGCTTTCGCAGTATCGGCCAGACGCACGAACCCTTGCATCGGTCCCGGGATTCCCTTGCCCATGTCGCGCATGACTTCGGTTAGATGATCGACGATTTCAGGATAGTCCTTCTGCATGGTCCCCTCCTCGGACAAGTGAAGCCGCGCGACGCGCCGGCACCAATACGGTATATTAGTGAATAATAATATAGTAGTTGGCGCTGCGACTCAAGGGACGCCTCTGATACCGTTTCCGACCCGATGCTCCGAGGGGCCGCCCGAGCCATGTTGGCCAGCCGAAATACCGTGACGCCGCCGCGACACGTCGATTGGCGCCATCGGCGTCTGGCCATGGAAGCCGGTCGCGAAAAGCATTCTCCCCGTCATGTTCGGGCAAGACGCCAATGGGACACCTTCAACGTGCTTGTGCGGATCTTCGGTGTTCTGCTCCGATTGCTGGGTCTGTACGCCCGCGGAGTCGCCAATGCGCTCGATATTCGGCTGACCCGCGTCGATGCTGCGTTCGCCGATTTGCCACCCGACTTCGATGGATTCCGGATTCTGTTTCTTGCCGACCTTCACGCCGACGGCCCGGAAGCTTTTATCGCCCGAGCGACTGAGATCGTTGCGGATGTCGACGCGGACATGTGCGTGCTCGGCGGCGACTATACTTGGCACGTCGGCGTGCCGCCCGATACCGCGGCAGAACGGATGATTGATCTTGTTCAGGCCGTTCGGGCCCCGGAAGGAACGTTCGCCGTCTTCGGCAATCACGACAGCGCGGCAACGGTGGACGTATTGGAAGCGCAAGGCGTGCGTGTGCTGGTCAACGAGACCCATACGGTTGCTCGTGGTGATGCCGCAGTCCACTTCACTGCTACGGACGACGTGCACTATTTCTTCAACGACGCGGCGACCGATGCGCTTGACGCCACGCCTCCCGGGTTTCGCATCGCCTTGGTGCATTCAGCGGAGTTCGCCTTCGCCGTGGCCGAGCGGGGATTTCGGCTCTATCTTGCCGGGCATACACACGGCGGCCAGATTTGCCTTCCGGGTGGACGGCCGATCATCACTCACCTGACATGCCATTCCGAGTTCGGCAGCGGTGCGTGGCGCCTTGGAGACCTGCTCGGTTACACAAGCACCGGATCCGGCGTTTCGGGTCTGCCGGTGCGATTCAACTGCCGGGGGGAGGTCGTTCTAATCACCCTGCACCGGGGTCCGGACGGCCTGTTGGTGGATTGACGACCGTGGTCGCTGCCGCCTGGACACTGCCTTGCCGGCGCCACGCCCTCAGGGCATAAGGAAGCCATGGCCAAGATCGGAATCATCGGCGCCGGTGCGTGGGGAACGGCGCTGGCCCAGCTCTCTTGCGGCAGCGGCAATGACGTCGTCATCCAGGCCCACGAACCCGAAGTCGTCGACGCCATCAACCGCGATCACGAGAACCCGGTTTTCCTGCCCGGCGTGACCCTCGAACCGGCGATCCGCGCGGTCTTTGATCCGGCTGAAGCCGCCGATGCCGATCTTGTACTGTTGGCCGTGCCCGCGCAGCATCTGCGCGCGGTGGCGTCGCGGGCCGCGGCGGCATTCCGCTCCGGTGTGCCGGCGATCATCTGCGCCAAGGGCATCGAATCGGATACCGGCGCTCTGATGAGCGAAGTCGTCGCCGACTCCGTGCCGGCGGCAACCGTAGCCGTTCTCTCGGGTCCCAGTTTTGCCGCCGAGGTCGCCCGTGGACAGCCGACAGCGCTAACGTTTGCATGCGCCGATCCTGAGATCCGTGCGGCCGTGCCGGTAGAAATCGGCACGCCCCGGTTTCGCCTCTACTCGACCTCCGATGTCGTCGGTGCCGAGATCGGAGGCGCGGTCAAGAACGTGCTGGCTATCGCCTGCGGTATCGTCGCCGGACGGAAATTTGGTGACAACGCGCGGGCCGCGCTGGTCACCCGCGGTCTTGCCGAGATCGCCCGCCTTGCCGGCGCGAAGGGCGCGCGCCCGGAAACGGTGATGGGGCTGTCGGGGCTCGGTGATCTCGTGCTGACTTGCAACGCCATGCAGTCGAGGAACTTTTCATTGGGGGTCGCGCTCGGTGAGGGAGCGACGCTGGAAGACGTGCTGGCGGCGCGGACGTCGGTGGCCGAGGGCGTCCATACGGCGGCATCCGTGGTCGCGTTGGCTGATCGGCTCGGCATCGAGATGCCGATCTCGACGGCCGTCGATGCGGTGTTGAACCGGGGCGCCGATCTGGACACAACCATCGCCGGATTGCTGGCGCGGCCACTCAGGGCCGAATCCCTGGCCGCGGACTGAGGAGGCGGGAGATGGCTTACTATCTGGTGAAGTCGGAACCCGAGGCGTGGTCGTGGGAGCAGCACGTCGCCGTCGGAACGGCGGAATGGGACGGCGTGCGCAACGCCCAGGCCTGCAACAACTTGAAGGCCATGACCGTGGGCGACCGGGCGTTCTTTTACCATTCCGGCAAGGAACGTGCCGTCGTCGGCGTACTGGAGGTCGTTCGCGAAGCGTACCCCGACCCAACCGATTCCTCGGGGCGGGCGGTGATGGTCGATTTCAAGGCCCTCCACCCACTCGCCCGGCCAGTCACCCTTGCCGAGATCAAGGCCGATGGACGCCTCGACCACATCGCGCTGATTCGCCAATCACGGCTGTCGGTGATGCCCATAGACGAAGAGGCCTGGGTCGTCATCGCCGGGATGGGCGGCATCGAACCTTGAACGGAAACGTTCTCGCGAATCTTGACGACATTCCCGACGGTGGCTCCACGGCATTGGTTGCCGAGATCGATGGAGAGCGTCTCGGACTGATGGCGATCCGTTCGGGGACCGCGTCTTCATCTACGTCAGCAGCTGCCCGCATATCGGCGCGCCCCTGGATTTCAAACCAGGCCAATTCCTTAATCGCGAAGGGACCCATATTCTCTGCACGAACCACGGTGCGTTGTTCCGAATTGGCGACGGGCATTGCGTTTCCGGACCGTGCGTGGGCGACAGCCTGCGATCGATTCCGGTCGAGGTCCGGGGAGGAGAAATCATTCTTGCCGGAGGTGCCTGAATCTCCGTGGCGCCCTTGTCTGGCAGGCGAATTCTGAGATAATCCCCCGGCGGCTCGAGAACGATCGTACGCGCGCGGCGCCTCATCACGACGCCCAATAACAAGCCCAACGAAGAGAAACCATCAACCGATCCTGGGGAGGGACACTCGTATCATGTCCGAAGAACACGTATTTCCGGTGCCGAGCGACATCGCGCGCGATGCCTTGGTCAACAACGACCAATACCTTGAGATGTACAAGCGCTCCGTCGAGGATTCGGAAGGATTCTGGGGGGAACAGGGCAAGCGTATCGATTGGATCAAGCCGTACACCAAGGTCAAGGACGTCAACTTCAACGCCCCCGACGTCCACATCAAATGGTTCTATGACGGCACCCTCAACGCTTCTGCCAACTGTATCGATCGTCATCTGGCCACGCGCGGCGACCAGACCGCGATCCTCTGGGAAGGCGACGACCCCACGGACTCCAAGGCGATCACCTATCGCGAGCTTCACGAACAGGTCTGCCGCCTCGCCAACGCCCTGAAGGCCCAGGGCGTCCAGAAGGGCGACCGCGTCACAATCTACCTGCCGATGATCCCCGAGGCCGCCTACGCCATGCTGGCTTGCGCGCGGATCGGCGCCGTTCATTCGGTGGTGTTCGGCGGATTTTCCCCTGATTCCCTTGGCGGGCGCATCCAGGACTGCGACTCCAACTGCCTGATTACCGCCGATGTCGGCCTGCGCGGCGGCCGGCCGGTGCCGCTGAAGGCCAACGCCGATGCAGCGCTGAAGGATTGTCCGACCATCAAGTCGGTCGTTGTGGTCAAGCACACCGGCCAGGACATCGACTGGGTCGACGGCCGCGATGTCTGGTATCACGACATCACCGGTGCGGCCTCCGCGGACTGTCCGCCAGAAGAAATGGATGCCGAAGACCCGCTGTTTATCCTCTATACGTCGGGTTCGACCGGAAAGCCGAAGGGCGTGTTGCACACCACCGGCGGCTACATGGTCTACACCTCGCTGACCCACCAGCACGTGTTCGACTATCACGATGGAGAGGTTTACTGGTGCACCGCCGACGTCGGCTGGGTGACCGGGCACAGCTACATCGTCTACGGGCCGCTGGCCAATGGCGCGATCTCGCTGATGTTCGAGGGCGTGCCCAATTATCCGGATGCGTCACGCTTCTGGCAGGTGTGCGACAAGCACAACGTCAACATCTTCTACACCGCGCCGACGGCCATCCGCGCGCTAATGCGCGAGGGCGACGAGCCGGTGAAGAAGACCAGCCGCAAGACCATCCGCATCCTCGGCACCGTCGGCGAGCCGATCAATCCCGAGGCCTGGAACTGGTGCTACAATGTCGTCGGCGAGGGACGGTGCCCGATCGTCGACACGTGGTGGCAGACGGAGACCGGCGGCATCCTGATCACGCCGCTGCCGGGGGCGACGGCGCTCAAGCCCGGCTCGGCGACACGGCCCTACTTCGGCGTCCAGCCGCAGATCGTCGACGCCAACGACTCCGTGTTGGAGGGCGCCGGATCGGGCAACCTCTGCATCACCGATGCCTGGCCCGGGATGATGCGGACGGTGTTCCGTGATCACGAACGGTTCGTGCAGACGTACTTCTCCACGTACGCCGGGAAGTACTTCACCGGTGACGGCTGCCGGCGCGACGAGGACGGTTACTACTGGATCACCGGACGCGTCGACGACGTCATCAACGTCTCGGGCCACCGCATGGGTACCGCCGAAGTCGAGAGCGCGCTGGTCGCCCACGCGAAGGTCGCCGAGGCAGCGGTTGTCGGCTACCCGCACGACATCAAGGGCCAGGGCATCTACGCGTATGTGACCCTCAACGCCGGTGAGGAACCGTCCGAGGACCTGCGCAAGGAACTGGTGCAGTGGGTGCGGACCGAGATCGGCCCCATCGCGTCGCCGGATTTGATCCAGTGGGCGCCGGGACTTCCGAAGACCCGTTCGGGCAAGATCATGCGCCGGATCTTGCGCAAGATCGCCGAGAACGACTACGGGGCGCTCGGCGATACATCGACGCTCGCCGATCCGTCTGTGGTCGACGATCTCGTCGACAACCGCATGAATCGCTGACCGTCAAGCCAGTCGATCATGGGACGGCGGGGCCTTGGCCCCGCCGTTCGCGTTTCCTGTGAATACCCAGCCTGGGTCGTTTGGAGAAAGGGCACGAGGCGTAGATGCTGCCACTGATCCTTTTGCTGGGATGGATCATCGCCCTCGTCGTGTCCGGCATCGGTCCGTACGACCGGCTGACTTGGTTTCTCGAAGTGGCTCCGGTGCTGATCACCGTTCCGATCCTCGCGGCGACGCGGCGGAAGTATCCGCTGACCGGTCTGCTTTACGTGCTGATCTTCATCCACGGGCTGGTATTGATCCTCGGCGGTCACTACACGTATGCCCAGGTGCCGCTGGGTTTCTGGATCCAGGACGCCTTCGAGCTGGCGCGAAACCCCTATGACCGCATCGGCCATTTCGCCCCGGGGTTTATCCCGGCAATCCTCGCCCGTGAAATCCTGCTGCGCACGACGCAGCTCAAACCGGGCGGCATGGTGTTTTTCCTCTGCGTCGCCGTGTGCCTGGCGTTCAGTGCCTTCTATGAGATGATCGAATGGTGGGCGGCGGTGGCACTGGGCGCCGGGGCGGAAGAGTTCCTGGGGACCCAAGGGGACGTCTGGGATACCCAGTGGGACATGTTCCTGGCGATGGTCGGCGCCGTCACGGCGCAGCTTCTCCTGGCGCGCGTCCATGATCGTGCCCTGATCGGCCTCGGCGTGATGGTCGAGCGACGGGCGATTCAACCGTAGGGGCTGTCGAGGCCGTCGGTGTCGACGACCTTGCGGAACGTCCTCCACATGATCACCGCATCCAGGGCGAGCACGCCGAACGCCGACCGTCTTTCGTATTCCTCGACAAGGACTTCGTCGGCATCGAGATACGTTCCGATTTCGCGCCATCGTCCCTTGAGGGCTTGGACGGGCCCGCAGAGCCCGGCGCGCAGAACACGTTTGGCCTGGTAGCCGCGGTCGAGGGTGCGGAGGTACATGTCCTCGGGCACCGGCCGTGGTCCGACCAGACTCATGTCGCCCGCGAGAACGTTCGCGAGCTGCGGAAGTTCGTCGAGATAGAGCTTCCGAAGCAGCCGGCCGACCCGCGTCGGCCTCCCGGCGTCTATGTCAGTTCCCGAAGTGGACGTCGCCGCGCTGCCGACGGGGCGAAACGCGCGGAACTTCCACATCCTGAACGGCCGGCCCTCGGTTATCCGCGGGTCGCCGATGAGCAGAGGACCCCGCGCCGAGGGCGACGCGGCGGCCTCGACGATCATCGCGGCGGCGATCAGGACGACCAATGGCGCCACAGCGATCGCCAAAGCTCCGGCAACGACGCGGTCGGCAATGAACTTCAGGCGGAGGTTGGCGCCATGCGGCCGGCGTTCATGTCCGACGGTTCTCGACCGGTCGTCGGGATCAGCGTTCAGGCCGAGGCCCATTCACCGACGCGGTTGGAGAGCATCTGCTCGATGCGCTTGATGTTCCGCCGGGCGACGCCGGCGTGATAGTCCGCACCGGCACGAACGAAGATATCGAGAGCGGTTTTGTAGGCCGCGAGCGATTCCTGCAGCCGGGACGACCGCTTTTGCCGTTCGCCGAGGGTCCACAGGGTCGCGCCCAAGTTGCTTTGGGTCAAAGCCCAGTGCAGCGGCAGCCGGTCGCGCGAGCGCACTTCCAGCGCCGTGCGATAGGCGTTGACCGCCTGTTCGAGGCGGGCGGTGTCGTCCTCGCGCTCGCCCCAGGTCTGCAGGGCGTTGCCGATATTGTTCTGGATCATCGCCCAAGCCAACGGAAACCGGTCGCGGGTGCGCACGTCGGCGGCTGCGCGGTAGGCTTCGACCGCGGCGCCCAGGTTCTCCGTACCTTCCTCGTGCTCGCCGAGCGTACGCAAGGCGTTGCCCAAGTTGTTCTTAGTCGCCGCCCAATCCAACGGCATCTGTTCGCGGCCGTAGACCTCGAGTGCGGCACGGTGGGCGGTAACGGCCTGGTGGGCCAGCGCCGTGCCTTCTTCGCGCTTCGCCAGGTTCCAGAGCGCTGTGCCGAGGTTGTTCTGTACCATCGCCCAATGGAACGGCAGTTCGTCGCGGCTGTAGATTTCGATCGCCGAACGGTACGCGGCCACGGCTTCTTCGAGATGCCGGGTGCCTTCCTCGCGGCCTCCCAACGTCGCCAAGGCGTTGCCGAGGCTGATCTGGGTCTTGGCCCAATCGAGCGGACGGTGGCGAAGGGTCAGGATTTCGAGCGCCGCGCGATAGGAGGATACCGCCTCCTCGAGGTGCGCCGTACCCTCTTCGCGTTCGGCTAGGAGCTGCAGCGCGTCGCCGAGGTGGAGGCATGTACGGGCCCAATCGAGGGCGCTGGTGTCCCGGTCGAGCACCTCGAGCGAGGCGCGGAACGCAGCCACCGCTTCGTCGAGGCGCATCGCGCCGCCAAGATGCCGAACGACCCCGAGCAGAGCGACGCCGAGGGCGTCCTGAGTGTGCGCCCATTCGAACGGGAACTGTTCGCGATCGTAGACCTCGAGCGCTTGGCGGAAGCCGTGGACCGCTTCGTCGAGACGCTGCCGTCCCTCGCCACGCTGCGCCAGTTCCTCGATGGCGCGGGCGAAGTTCACCTCGGTCATCGCCCAGTGCAACGGCAGCCGGCGCCGGGGCAGGACTTCCAAAGCCGCCTGGTGCGCCGCTGCGGCTTCGTGGAACCGGGCCGTTCCCGTTTCCCGTTCGCCGATGGTCCGCAAGGCGACGCCGAGATTGTTCTGCGCCATTGCCCACGATACGGGCAGACGCTCGCGAGTCAGCACGCGCAAGGCCCCGCGATAAGCGGCAATCGCTTCTTCGAGATCGGCAGTCCCTTCGCCCCGTACAGCGATGGTCCACAGCGTCGCGGCGCGGTTGTTCTCGACAATCGCCCAATGCAGCGGGAAATCCTCGCGGGTGTAGATTTCCTGGGTTGCGGCGTACGCGGCCAGGGAGTCCATGAGGGCTTCGGGTTGTTGTCGGAATGCGCCGATCATGCGCAGGACGCGACCGAGCGCGTTGTTCGTCATCGCCCAAACCTGAGGGTCGGCAGTCCGATCCATCCCGTCGCGCACGCCCTTGAGCGTGTCGGAGGCTTGATCGAGCCGGTCGAGATCGCGGACGAACTGGCCCAGCGCCCCGGCAACGACACCGCAAGCCGCCTGGGCGCGGAACATCATCGCAGGTGTCATGCCCTCCGCGCCGAGGTCCTTCTGGCTCTCGATCTCGGCCAACGCCGGTTCCATAAGAGTGGCGAGGTCCTGGGCCGCGCCGGCGCTCGCGGGATCGATGCCAGCCAGCGTGACCGCGTACAGGACGTTCGCCAATTCGGCATTGAATTTCTTTGGCAGGATCAGGTTGTCACCGACCGACCGGAACGTGCGGACGGTGCCACGGGGTGCCTGCGAGGCGGACAGCACGCGGATATGAATCGAGTCGTCGTCGGCAACCCGGCCCCAAACGAGGACATCGGCGCCGGCATCACGCAGCGCCCAGCGGCCGATGCGCAACGCCGCGGCCAAGGCGTCGACGGGATCGCCTGTTTCTTCAGTGCCGTGCGGGGCGAAGGTTCGTGCAACCGAAATCCCTGGGCGGCCGTCCAATGCTTCGAGGACCTGCTGAGTTGCCGAGGTCGAGGTGTCGTCGCCGGCCAGACTGGCGATGTGCACCACGAACCCGGAAGGCGCTGTCGGCGCCCGATGACCGCTGCCGAAGCGGCGAAGGAACGTTCGCCAGGGCTGCGACGCCGGTGTCACTCGTGAACTCAGAAGGGCCATGACGGCGACACTATAAGCGGCATTGCACGGCGGCGGAAGCGATCAGAAATCGATGCAGCGGCCCTTCCGTTCCCAATCGCCAAAACGGGTTGGCTCGGGTCCTCTAGGGCCGCCTGTCTCGTCTGATTGGGCCGGAGGGGCGGGTTTCTCGTCCACCGGCACCGTGGAATCGGTTTCCGCTTCCAGCGTCTTCTTGGCGGTTTTCGCTGGCGTCGGGTTGGAGCCGCTGTTGGTCTTCGTGTCGTTCACGATCTCGTCCTTTCTCGGTGCCCGGCCTTGCGGGGCCCAAGTCGCAACCCTACAAAAGTATCGTCGCCACCCTATCGAGGCGAGACCGAGTTGAGAAGCGAGTCATGGGCACGCTGAGAACGGGTTTGCTGCTTGCCGGATTGACGGCCTTATTCCTCGCTGCCGGCTTTCTGCTTGGCGGAGAGGGGGGAATGATGATTGCGCTCGTCGTGGCCCTCGCCATGAACGTGTTCGCCTATTGGAACTCGGACAAGCTCGTCCTTCGCATGTATGGCGCGCGCGAGGTCGACGCAGGTTCTGCGCCCGCGCTCTACGGTATCGTTCGCCAACTCGCCGATCGCGCCGACTTGCCGATGCCGCGCGTCTATGTCATCGACACCCCTCAACCCAATGCCTTTGCCACCGGCCGCAACCCTCAGAACGCAGCGGTGGCCGCGACCACTGGGTTGTTGGAGCGACTCAGTCATGAAGAGGTGGCCGGGGTCATGGCGCACGAACTGGCGCACGTGAAGAACCGTGACACGCTCATCATGACGGTTACGGCGACCATTGCCGGCGCCTTGGGAATGCTGGCGAACTTCGCTTTGTTTTTCGGCGGCAACCTGAACAACTCCCTCGGCCTTGTTGGCACAATCCTGGTGATGATCCTGGCGCCCCTGGTGGCGATGGTCGTACAGATGGCGATCTCGCGAACCCGCGAATATGCCGCCGACCGCGGCGGTGCCGAGATCTGCGGCCAACCCCTTTGGCTGGCCTCGGCGTTGGAAAAGCTGGAGGCTGGGGCTCGGCGAATCGACAACCGGCTTGCCGAGGACAATCCGGCGACGGCGCATCTGTTCATCATCAATCCGCTACATGCCCGCGTCGTCGACGGGTTGTTTTCCGGTCATCCGTCGACCGGTGACAGAGTCCGCCGTTTGCGCGCCATGGCCGGCGCGGTGCGGTCGTCCGGGCCCTGGGGTTAGCGGCGTATCGATGCCACGTGGGGTTGCCCTCGACGTCCTCGATTCCGTTCTGGCGCATCGCAAACCCTTGGACGATACGCTGGAGGCGCATCCCGACTTCGCGCGACTGGAGACCCGTGATCGTGCCTTCGTCCGCATCCTGGTGGCGACGACACTGCGAAGGCTTGGCCAGATCGACGGGCTGATCGATCACTGCCTCGCCCGGCCTTTGCCGGCAAAGGCGACCGTGCCTCGCGATGCGCTTCGCCTCGGCGCGGCGCAGCTGGTGTTTCTCGGCACCCCCGCCCATGCCGCCGTGGATACGACCGTGACGCTTGCCAGGCGCCGCGGTTGCGGTCCCCACGCGGCCCTGATCAACGCGGTGCTCCGCCGGCTGTCGCGTGAGGGCCACCGTATTGCCGACGTCCAGGATGCCCCGCGGCTGAACACGCCGGACTGGTTGTGGCGGTCGTGGCTGTCGGCCTATGGGGAGGCCTCCGCCCGGCAGATCGCCGCCGTCCACCTCGCCGAGCCGCCGCTGGATCTGACCCCGCGGCGCGATGCATCTGCCGTCGCCGCCGCCGTCGGAGGAACCGTTCTGCCCACGGGATCCGTGCGGCTCGAGGCGAAAGGGTCGATATCCTCGTTGCCGGGATTTGCCGGCGGCGATTGGTGGGTCCAGGACGTCGGCGCGGCATTGCCGGCACGGCTTTTCGGAGACGTGGCAGGCCAGCGGGTCATCGATCTCTGTGCGGCGCCAGGCGGAAAAACGGCGCAGCTCGCCGCGGCCGGTGCCGACGTCGTGGCCATCGATCAGTCCGCTCGCCGTCTCGATAGGCTGAAGGAAAACCTCGGCCGCCTTCGTCTCCGCGCCGAGATCGCCGTCGCCGACATGGCCTCGTGGCGACCATCGGCACCTGCGGATGCCGTGCTGCTCGACGCACCGTGTACGGCAACCGGGACCATTCGCCGTCATCCCGACGTCGCCCGGCTAAAGCGGCCGCGTGACGTCTCCGATCTGGCGGAAACACAAGCGCGTCTGCTGGCCGCCGCCATCGAAATAGTTCGCCCTGGCGGAACGCTGGTCTATTGCGTTTGTTCCCTCGAACCCGAGGAAGGAGAGCAGCAAATCGACGCGGTGATCGCTACTGGGCGCGTTCGACGGTCGCCGATCAGTGTCACAGACGTCGGCGGTCTCGTTGAACTGGTTTCGTCGAAGGGTGATCTGCGCTCTCTGCCCTGCCATCTCGCCGGAGCGGGCGGCATCGACGGATTCTACGCCGCGCGCCTGGTTCGAGCCTAGAGCGCCGGCATTCCCCTACGGCCACGCGCGGCTGGAGTGGTAGCGCGCCTCGAACGCGTCCCAGAGATCGGACTCCAAGGAAACGCCGTCGAAGCGGCCGATTTCCTGGATACCCGTCGGCGATGTGACGTTGATCTCTGTCAGGTAGTCGCCGATGACATCAATGCCGACGAAGACCAGCCCGCGCTCGCGCAGTTCCGGTCCGATGGCATTGCAGATTTCTTCCTCGCGTGGCGTCAACGACGTTTGCACGGCTGTACCGCCGACATGCAGGTTGGATCGGGCCTCGCCCTGCTTCGGAATCCGGGTGATGGCGCCGGCGGCCACGCCATCGATCAGAATGATACGTTTGTCGCCGGCGCGGACCTCCGGCAGGTAGCGCTGGACGACGATCGGTTCGCGGTAGAGCTCGGTGAACATTTCCAGCAGCGCATTGAGATTGTCGTCTGCTGGATCGACATGGAAGACACCGGCGCCGCCGTTGCCGTAAAGCGGCTTGATGATGATATCGACGTACTCTTCCCGGAACTCTGCGATTTGGTCGCGATCGGAAGTGATCAGAGTCGGCGGCATCAGCTCCGGGAAGTGCGCGACGAACAATTTCTCAGGCGCGTTGCGGACTTCGACCGGGTCATTGAACACGTACGTGGCCGGGTGGATGTGCTGCAACAGGTGGGTGGCCGTGATGTAGGCTATGTCGAAGGGCGGATCCTGGCGCATCAGCACGATGTCCAGTTCCGACAGGTCGACGACTTCGAAGGCGCCAAGGGTGTAGTGGTCGCCGGATATCCGTCGCACCTCGAGCGGTCGCGCACGCGCCAGGACCCGGCCGTGATGAAATGTCAGGTCCTGGGGCAGGTAATGGATCAGCGTATGGCCGCGTCGCTGTGCCTCCACGGCCAAGGCGAAGGTCGAGTCGGCATCGATGTCGATGGCCTCGATAGGATCCATTTGGATGGCGACATTGAGGCCCACGGCAGCATACCCCCTTTCCGCTCAGTTCAAGCGGCCGCGCAATTCCTGAAGCAACACCGAGGTGCGATAGCGCACCGTGTCCACCGGTGTGCGGCTGAAGTATTGCTCGAGTGCCGCGACCGCATCGCGGACATTGTCGAGGCGGGCATGCAGGAGTCCGGCTTCCCGCCAAAGCGGCGCGACGTCGGGCGCGATCAGCAGCATGGCCTCGATCGTGATCAAGGCGTCGTCAAGGCGCTCCGCGCGGAGTTGTCGCACCTTGGTTCGATTAGCCAGCCGCAGTACGACCTCGCGGTTCGACATGACCCGATACTTTTCGGGTGTGAGTTCAGCGTCATTTCCCATCGTCGCCTTGATGTATGCCCGCAGGTCGGCGGGCGAGACCCTGTGCGCGCCAGCGCAGGGGTCGAGAATGACCCGATGCCCGCCATGCTCAAGTCTGACGACGAACCGCGGCGCGAAGTCGAGGGCGTCCATGTGCCAGCCTTGAGAGCGAGCCGCATGCAAAAAAATGATCCCCAGTGCGACCGGCCGACCACTGCGCCGGTCGATGACATGCATGAGGTTTGACCCATCGTCGTCGCTTTCGTCGCCGTCCTCTTCTTCGACGGCGCCGTAGCCGTAGCGCCGGCACAACACTTGTCGGAGCGCGTCTTCTTGCAAGGGAAGGTCGGGCGCTCTCCCGGCGTATGCGGAAACGTCTTTGCAGAGCCTTGTCAGATGACGATTGTACGGTTCGATGCCGACTCCGGGCCGCTCCAACGAAGCGAAAGCAAGCGCTGCCTCGGCGAGATCGAAGTCATCACCGGTCGCACCGAGGCGCGCCAGCGCCTCTCGGGCATCGTAGGCGTTGGTCATGGTGACGTTTTCACCCGCACGTGGCTAATGACTCGGCGGACTTGCTCGATATCCCGCGCATGCGCGACGACACGATCAAGCTCCGCTTGGTTCTGAGCAATGCCAATGAGATAGATGGTGCGGTTGACTGTTTCGACCGAATAGTTCACGGCACTGATGTGCTTGTCAAAGGTGATCCGGGCTTCGAGTTTCGTGGTGATCCAGGTATCGCGGGTCAGGTCGACGAGGTCGGATTCGACGACCTGGACCTCGTTGATGACCTCCTTGACCCCGGGTGCCTGCCACGCGAGGCGCACGGCGTCGGCGCGATCCTTTTCCTCGTCCACGGTACCGGTGACCAGCACACGTCCCTCGTACACCTCGAGCCCGATGGCTGCCGCCAGTTCATGATCGTAGCGGAACAGCCGCTCGCGAATGTCGGCGGTGATCTTGAGGTCGCGTGCGGCACTATCCACGCCACGTTCCTGGTAGGCGGCGGCGCCAACCGTCGCGCCGGCGCCAACGGCGACGCCGACGCAGCCACCAAGCATGGCCGTGATCGCTACAGCGGCGGCGATGCGGGTCAATACGGGTGGGCGGCTTCTGAGCATGCTCGCGGCTTTCGGGTTGTCGATTCGTCTTATTCTAGTGGCCGGCTAGCGGCGCCGAAAGCCCCGGATCATTGTTCTCCGGCTCGCCAGGCATCGGGCACGTGCGTGGGAAGCGCCCAGTTCGTGACCAGCATCACGTCGAAGCGGACATCGAGGTTGGCCAGCGCCGGGCGGCGGCTCATGAACGCTTCGGCCGCCCGCAGGATTCGGCGCTTCTGGCGGGGCCCGATGACATCATTTCCATCGGCCGAGCGCCGGGCTTTGACCTCGACGAAAGCGAGTACGCGGCCCCGTCGGGCAACGATGTCGATCTCCCCCACGGGCGTTCGGACGTCCTTCGCAAGAATGCGATACCCCTTGAGCCGCAGTACGTTTGCACAAACCGCCTCCGCGGCGCGGCCAAATCGCCAGGCACGACGACGTCGACTGGTCGCGGCGCCTTCGGTCATGTTCGCTCCCGATGCAAAGCCAGGGCACGGGAATACACCTGGCTTCGGGCGGAATGGGTTTCGGCGGCAACAGCGTCGACGGCATCGCGAACCGACATTGTCTTTGTCGCGGCGATCAGGAGTGCGTCGACGGTATCCGCGTCCACACTCTCGCTGCCCTCCGGCGGGGCGACGACGATTGTAATCTCGCCCTTCACCGATTCCGCCCGTTGCAACGCCTCGGCAAGCGCATCCAGAGTGCCCCGCTTGATTTCCTCGAACATCTTGGTGATTTCGCGGGCGACGACGGCCTCGCGGGCGCCCAGCACGTCCGCCATATCGGTCAGCGACGCCGCCAGCCGCCGCGGCGATTCCATCATCACCAGTGTCGCCGGGATTTCGGAAATCTCGGCCAAAAAGCGACGACGGGCCGCGGTACGCGGAGGCGGAAATCCGGCGAAGAAGAAACGGTCGGTGGGCAGTCCGGAGACGGACAACGCCGCCACCGGCGCCGACGGGCCCGGCAGGGGAACGACGGGTATGCCGGACTCGATGCAATCACGCACGAGACGATAACCGGGATCCGACACCAGTGGTGTACCGGCATCCGAAACCAATGCCACGCGATCGCCACGGTCGAGGCGTTTAATCAGGGCCGGACCCGCTCGTTGGGCATTGTGTTCGTGGTAGGGAGTCATCGGCGTGCTGATACCGTGAATGGCCAGCAGCTTGCCGGAAACACGGGTATCCTCGCAGGCAATGACATCGACCGACGCCAGGGTTTCCAGCGCGCGCAATGTGATGTCTCGGGAGTGGCCGATGGGTGTCGCAACGACGTAGAGCCCGGGGTCCAGATCCCGCGTGGTGCTTCGAGGTTGTGGAGGTTTACTCGTCTTCGCCGGCTCGTTACCCTCGCCGCCGGTTGCCGGTCCAGAGCCCCGTTCGGAGTGATCGCCAAGCGATGATCGCGTGCGTTTCCCGGTTTTCCGCTGTCGTCCCATGGTTCGCCGCCGTGGTGTTCATGGTCGGATGTCATCCTTCCGAACTCGTTGACACCTTGCAAGCGGCGTCGGATCCGCCATCAGCGGGAGCTTCGGCAGAAGCGTCCGTCCCGGAACCGGAGCGGAAGAACTCGGATGCCAAAACGCCAAACCCGATCGTCATTGCCGAGGTCGACGCGGATGCGGTCGCCCTTGCCCGTCGACAGGCGTTGCGGCCGCCGGCGCGCACCGATCGGCCTCCTGCCACCGAGGTGGCACAGAACAGCGGCACACCGTCGTTGGTTCCATTTCTGACCAAACCGGGCCGGGAAAGCGACCTCGGGACCGATCCCGGCCCGGCGCCGCCACCGGTCGCCGACTCCGTTCGAGTCGCACTGCTGCTGCCGCTCAGCGGGACAAACGCCAATCTCGGCGACGCCATGCTGAACGCGGCGCAGCTGGCCCTTTTCGACCTCGCCGACGAGCGTTTCGAGTTATTGCCTTACGACACACAAGGCACGCCCGCCATGGCTGCCGACGCCGCCGCGCTGGCCATCGCCGACGGCGCTTCGGTGATTTTGGGACCCTTGCTATCGACCTCGGTCAGTGCGGTTGCACCGGCGGGGCGCGCCGCCAACGTTCCGATTGTCGCGTTTTCCAGTGATCAGTCGGTGGCCGGGAATGGCGTCTACATCATGGGGTTCGTTCCCGAGGCCGAAGTCGATCGCGTCGTTCGGTACGCGCGTGCCCGCGGCGTGGTCCGGTTTGCCGCGCTGGTGCCCGACAACGTCTATGGCCGAACCGTGGTCGATGCTCTCCAGGCGTCCGTCGTGTCCTCGGCCGGAATCGTTACGCAAGTACGGTATTACGATCCTTGGACCGAGGACTTCGCAAGCGTCGTTCGGCAATTCGCCAACTATGAGGACCGGCGTCAGAACCTGATGGCCCAGAGGGCCGAGTTGGAGGCGCGGGGCGACGAGATCGCGCGCCGCGCACTGGCGCGGCTGGAAGCGCTCGAAACCCTCGGTGGGCTCCCGTTCGAGGCGCTGTTACTGGCCGACGGCGGAGAGCGTTTGCAGGCAATCGCCGCCCATCTGCCTTTTTACGATATCGACCCGGCCCGCGTACGCATGCTCGGCACTGGCCAGTGGGACGAGCCGGGGCTGGGCACCGAGCCGGCATTGGTCGGCGGCTGGTACGCCGCGCCGCCGCCCGCCGATCGCGAGGCATTCGTCCGTGAGTATTCCCGTGCATATGGTCAGACGCCACCACGGTTGGCAACGCTCGCCTACGATGCCACGGCGTTGGCGGCCGTGTTGGCCCGGAGTGCGGACGGACCGGATTTCAGTGGCGACGCGATCGGCAATCCGAGCGGCTTTGCCGGCCGCGATGGGATCTTTCGTTTCAGGCCTGATGGCGTCGCCGAACGCGGCCTCGCGGTGCTCCAGGTCACCCGAGGAATTGCCGACGTGATCAGCGAGGCTCCGCGGACGTTTGAAGCCGGCGCGATCCAGTAACGTCCTCAGATCAGCAATTGCCGAAGCACCGCATCGAGTCGGGAACGTCCGTGATCGGTCGCACGGATGTGCAACCCGTTTTCCTCGATGAAGCCGCCATCGATCATTCTGTCGAGACCGTCGGTGTCGATGGCGTTTTCGATGGCGATGCCGGTGCGCGCCCGGAAGTGCTGGCGGTCGATCCCGCCGGAGAGCCGCAGGCCCAGCATCAAGAGCTCCTCGCCGCGCTCCATGGGGCTGAGCGGTGTACGGTCCGCGGTGGCATGGCCCGCTCTTTCGGCAGCCGCCAGCCATCTGTCGGGCGCCCGAGTTTGCCGCGTTGCCTCTGTGATGCCGCCGTGCGTAATACGACCATGGGCGCCTGGACCGACGCCAATGTAGTCCGCTCCGCGCCAGATCGCGACATTGTGACGGCACTCGGCGCCGGGGCGCGCGTGGTTGGACGTTTCGTATGCAACCAGTCCGGCGTTGGACGTAATTTCCTGGGTGATCTCCCAGAGGTCGGCACCGGCGTCGTTGTCGGGGGCCTGGAGTCCATCGCGATGAAACGCCGTTCCCGGTTCGATGGTCAGCTGATAGGCGGACAGGTGCTCGCCCGCCAAAGCCGCAGCCTCCGTCAGTTCGCGCCGCCAGTCCGCCGCGGTCTGGCCGGGGCGTGCATAGATCAGGTCGATGGACACCCGGGGGAATATGGCGCGGGCGCTTTCCAACGCCCGTACTGCTTGCTCCGCGTTGTGGGCACGGCCGAGGAAATGGAGCGCCTCGTCATTCAGCGACTGGACGCCCAGCGACAGCCGACCGACGCCAGCGTCGCGGTAAGCGGCAAACCGCCCGGCCTTCGCCGATGACGGATTGGATTCAAGGGTGATCTCGATCTGGTCGGCGCAGGTCCAATGGCGGCGCGCGGCATCGATCAAAGCCGCCACCGTCTCCGCATCCATGAGCGACGGCGTGCCGCCTCCGAAGAAGATGCTGGTGACGGTCCGATCCTTGGTCTCGGCCGCGTAGTGATCGAGTTCGGCGAGCAGCGCGCGGCGCCAGCGGTTTTGGTCGATTTCGTCGGCCGCGTGGCTGTTGAAATCGCAATAGGGGCACTTCGATTCGCAGAAGGGCCAGTGAACGTAGAGGCAGATCTCGGCTTCGGACACGGCCTTTCTCAGCGCAGGGTCCAGGCGAAGTAGTTCACCGAAACACGGACGCTTCTGTAGTCGATTTTCCGCTGCTCGATCAATTCGCCGCCGAGGCGCCGATAGAATCCGTCGGCCCGTGTTGAAGCCAGGACCTGGGCGACCAGACTATGAAATCGGAGTGCCGTCATTCCGGCGGCGACATGTGCGAGTATTTCGGTGCCCAAGCCTTGCCGGTGGAACTCTCCCAGGACATAGAGGGTAACGAGCTCGCCGTCATATCCCGGCAGGTCCGCCCGTAACGAGCCTCCCGATGCAAAACCGGCGACCGATCCGTCGGGATCTTCGGCGATGCAGATCGGGCCCTCTTTTGGAGATCCGGTACGGCGATCCCAAAGCGTCTCGAATTCGGGCGCTTTCCGGCCGTCGATCACCGCGTCGGGCAGATGGCCTCCGTACGCTTCGGCCCAGCATTGCCGATGAACGCGCGCGAGCACCATAGCATCTCTTGGTTCCGACTCCCGTATTCGATACGACCTGGTGACCGTCATTCCATGAAACAGGCGTCGACCAGTTTTTTGAACGCGTCGGCGCGGTGGCTGATGGCATGTTTGTCGTCTGGCTTCATTTCGCCGAAGGTCACCGTGTATCCGTCGGCGACGAAGATGGGGTCGTATCCGAAACCACGCTCGCCGCGGGGTGGCCAGACCAGATGGCCCGATACCTGCCCTTCGAAGGTTTCGTCGTGGCCGTCGGGCCACGCCAATGTCAGCGCGCAGACGAACTGGGCGCGTCGGTCCTCGAACTTCCCGAGCGACTCCTCGACCCGCCGCATGGCATGGGAAAAATCCTTATCCGGTCCGGCCCACCGCGCCGAATGAATGCCCGGATCGCCGCCGAGGGCGGCAACCGACAAACCGGAATCGTCGGCGAGCGCGGGCAGGCCGGACGCATGCGCCGCTGCGTGGGCCTTGATCCGCGCGTTTTCGACGAATGTGCTTCCCGGTTCTTCGGGTTCGGCAAGGCCGAGGTCAGCCACCGAGACGGATTCAGCGCCATGGGGCGCCAGAAGCGCGCCAATCTCGCGGACTTTGCCCGGATTGTGAGTGGCGATGACCAGCCGTCCGCCCGAAAATATTCGCGCCATGCTCAGGCGGACTCGACGGCGGCGCGCTGCAAGGAACAAAGCTCGTTGACGCCACTCCGGGCCAGGCCCAGCAGCGCGAGGAATTGGTCCTCGGCGAAAGCCCGTTCCTTGGCGGTTCCCTGAATCTCGACGATGCCGCCCGAGCCGGTGAGCACGAAGTTGGCGTCGGCGTCGGCGGCGCTGTCTTCCTCATAGTCGAGATCCAGCACGGGAGAGCCCTTGTAGAGGCCGCACGAAACGGCGGCAACCTGGTCGACCAGCGGAACCCGTTCAACAATGCCGAGGTCGACAAGCCTGTTGAACGCCAGGTGGACGGCAACATACGCGCCGGTAATGGCCGCCGTGCGGGTACCGCCGTCGGCTTGAATGACGTCGCAGTCGACACGGACCTGCAATTCGCCCATGGCTTCAAGATCGGTGACCGCTCGGAGTGATCGGCCGATAAGTCGCTGAATCTCGTGGGTACGCCCACTTTGGCGGCCGCGTGCCGCCTCGCGATCGGTCCTTTGGGTGGTCGAGCGCGGCAGCATCCCATATTCGGCGGTGATCCACCCGCGCCCCGAATCGCGCATCCAGCCCGGAACTCTTTGCTCAACGGTAGCCGCGCACAGGACGTGCGTATCTCCGAAGCGAGCGAGGCAAGATCCCTCAGCATACTTGCTGACACCGGGTTCAAGGACGACGGTACGAAGGGCATCGGCGGCACGGCCGGACGGTCTCATAGGTGTCTCCCGAGGCTGGCGCGTCGCAAGCTAGCCTTCCGGCGTCGGGGCGTAAAGGCTCCGCGCGTTGACGGTTCCCGGACCGGTTACTAAATTTCACCGATCCAGCGCAGCGGTGTACCGCAGCCGAATATGACCATTTCCGAACTGAACCAGCGATCACGCGAGATCCTTCGCCTCGTTGTCGATGCCTACTTGGAAACCGGCGAGCCCATCGGCTCGCGCACGTTGTCGAAACGACTGAGCGTTACGCTCTCGCCGGCGACGGTACGCAATGCCATGGCTGACCTCGAAGACGCCGGGCTCCTGTTCGCGCCGCACACGTCGGCGGGACGGTTGCCGACCGAAGCCGGTCTCCGCCTGTTCATCGACGGCATTCTCGAGATTGGAGACCTGACCAACGACGAACGGCGAGATATCGAGAGCCGGTGCGCTGCGGAGGGAACGAGCGTTGAGGGGTTGCTCGAACGGGTGTCAACGACTCTCTCGGGACTCTCGGGGTGTGCCGGTCTGGTGATGGCCCCCAAAACTGAGAGCCCGCTCCGCCACATCGAGTTGGTCAACCTGAGTCCGGACCGGGCGCTGGTTGTCCTCGTCACCGAAACGGGTGTCGTCGAAAACCGCATCATCGAAACGCCACCAGGTGTGGCGCCGTCGACTCTGGTCGAGGCCTCGAACTACCTGAGTGCCCGGCTGGTCGGCCGCAGCATCGACGAGGCCCGCGATGAAATCCTCGCCGAACTGGAGGCCCGCCGCGCCGAGCTGGATGAATTGACGACTCGGGTCGTGGAATCGGGGCTAGCGACCTGGGCGGGCGGTGGCGACGTTGGTTCATTGATCGTCCGCGGACAGGCCAATCTTCTCGACGATGTTCACGCCGTGAGTGATTTGGAGCATATCCATACGCTATTTGCGACACTGGAGACCAAGGAGACGATGCTTCGCGTGCTGTCGATGGTCGACACGGCCGAAGGCGTCCAAATCTTCATCGGCTCGAGCAATGACCTGTTCAATGTCGCTGGGTGTTCCCTGGTCGTCAGTCCCTTCCGAGGGGGCAATGAGAAAATCGTCGGCGCCATCGGCGTCATCGGGCCGACGCGCATCAACTACGCGCGCGTTATTCCCATGGTCGACTACACCGCCCGCTTGGTCGGACGGATGATCGGATAAGGATGGAACAGACAATCATGTCGCAGCAGAACGACGAGCCCGACAAGAACGACGACGACAAGGTCACGGTTCTCCACACGGACCGAACGCCGCCGCCGGCTGCAGCCGACGGTGCTGCGCCCGAAGACGGCGAAATGCCGCTGGTTGAAGACGGCGAAGTGCCGCTGGTTGAAGACGGCGAAGTGCCGCTGGTTGAAGACGACGGCGGCACCGTCGACGGCGACAGCGCCGAGTCGGGCGATGGAGGCGACTATTTCGATCGCCTCGCCGAGGCCGAAACGGAGATCGCCAATCTTAAGGACCAGCTCCTTCGCGCCATGGCCGAGGTCGAGAACACGCGACGTCGTGCGGCCCGGGATCGCGACGATGCGAGTCGCTACGCAGTTACTAATTTCGCCCGCGACATGCTGCCGGTGGCCGACAACATGCGCCGCGCCCTCGAAAGCGTCGAGGCCGATGCGCGCGACACGGACCCCGCTTTGGATGCGCTGATGTCAGGTGTCGAAATGACGGAGAAGGCGCTGCTCGGGAGCCTTGAGCGTCATGGCGTCAGGCCGATACCAGCCGATGGTCAGCCTTTTGATCCTCATGTTCACGAGGCCATGTATGAGGTTCCCGACGAATCCGTTCCTGCGGGCACGGTTGTTCAGGTGGTCGAGTCCGGGTTCATGATTCACGACCGCCCCTTGCGGCCGGCGCGTGTCGGCGTTTCGCGCGGCGGACCGAAACGGGAAGCGCAACCGGCGGCCGAGTCGGGCGATGAGTCGGCCGACAATGGGGAACCAACGGCCGCCGAAGCGGATCGTCGCGGTCAGGCCGCTTACGAGAAGCGTTCCGACTCCGGCAGCCCGGGCGGCAACGTCGACGAGAATCTGTAGCCGGTCAGAAAATCTCCGAGAACAGCTTCAGCATCGCCGCCCAGGAGCGCTTGGCGGCCGTTTCGTTATACGCAATGTTGTCGACCCCGTAGCTGCTGGCCTCCGGATTGGTGAAGCTGTGGCGCGTGTCGGAATACACCGTCATCTCCCAATCCGCATTGATCCGATCAAGACCATCCTGGAAGGCGATGACGCGGTCGCGCGGAATGAAGGCGTCGTCGCGGCCATGGGCAATGAGCACACGCGGACGGATCGATGTGACGCTCTCGGGGGCCGGCGGCAAGGAACCGTGGAAGCTCACCACGGCCTTCAGATCGGCGCCGGCATAGGCCATTTGCATGACTGTCGTACCGCCGAAGCAGTAGCCGGCGGCGGCGATCTTGTCGGCCGCAACTCCGGGCTGACTGGTCAACGCATCGAGGCCAAGCTGAAACCGGCGTTTCCAGACGGACTTATCCGACGTCACTGCAGTCATCCAGGCTTTGGCATTCTTGGGATCGGTCGTGACTTTGTTGTCGCCGTACATGTCAACGGCGAACGCGACGTAACCGTCTTTCGCCAGCTGCTTAGCGTTGTTTCTCGCGTGTGCGTTGAGACCCCACCATTCATGGACCACCAGGACGCCCGGACGCTTGCCGGCTGCGGCATCGTCCCAAGCGAGCACGCCGGTAAGCACGACATTGCCGTCCTTGTACTGAATCTCTTTGGTCCTGACTTCAGCGTCGGCTGCTGTGGATCCCAGAACCGCTATGACTGTCGCCAGGCCGATCAGTGAACGTGCGATTGTCATTATCATCGACATCTCCTTGACACCGTTTCGGGTCGTAGCCGGTAGGGCGTGAAGTTGGACAACTGACCGAAACCATAGCGTGAAGTGGTGCACCAAGAAACCGAGAACGACAATCAATCGCGGCGTATGCGTTGGTTCGGGCTGCGCGAGATTACGTCAGCGATCCTAGTGGGTTGGCCCCTTGGAGCTGCCGATGCGGCCGCGGATCTCGTCGAGGACCCAGTCCAGCGTCTGGTCATCGAGATCGGAAATATTCTCGGCAAGGACATTGGCCAGTTCCGTGGCTTTCGGACTCAAGCCGGCGGTATCCACGACGATGCGCGGATGAGAAATCTGGGCGAGTCGTTTGAGCTCTTCCGCCTCGTCCCAGATCAACTCGAAATAGCCGCAGATTTGCATCACCAGCCCCGGCGACGGGCGCCCACGGTTGCCGTGCTCCAATGCCGACAGGTATGCGGATGAGACGCCGAGATCGGCGGCCATTTTTCTCATGGTGATGGTCCGCCGGTTCCGGATTTCGCGGATTTTTCGGCCGAACGGCGTCATCGGGTCATCCCTTGCGGCATAGCAGTTTACCGCCTCCTGGCACGCTATCGAAGACGGCGCAGCAGGATATAGAGCGCGCCTTCGCCACCGTGGGCCGGCGCAGCGTGGCAAAACGCCAGAACGCGAGAACGATTCGGTGGCCGGTTGAGCCAGCTCGGAACCCCCGCGCGAAGCACCCCCGCTCCGCGGTCGCTGCGTGATCCTTTTCCGGTGATGACGAGAACGCACCTGCGTCCGGCCGCTTGCGAGGATGCGAGGAAATCGTGCAGCGCTCGGTAGGCTTCTTCCTGAGTGAAACCGTGAAGATCTAGTCGGCTGTCGATAGGAATCCGCCCGCGGCGGAGTCGGTCGAACGTGCGCTTGTCGAGGCCGGGCGCCGTACCGTGATCGAGTTCGGGAAGGGGAGGAACCGACGGCGTGACGGGCGCCGAGGGAACCGCGTGGCCTCTCGCCCGTGATGACGCCACCCCATTTGTCGTGGATTGTATGGGCGGGTTTAGGGGTCGCGGCGCTGGAGACGTTTCGTTCTTGCGTTCGAGTCGTTTGGTGTCGACCGTGACCCTTCGCCAGAGGTCGGCCTCGGCCTCGGAAAGATCACGGGCGTCCCGGCTCTCAGGTTCCTTCGCCATCGACCACCACGATGTGCAGGCGCTGTGGTCCGTGAGCTCCGAGCAGCAGTGTCTGTTCGATGTCGGCGGTGCGGGATGGTCCGGTGATCCAGTTTACCGTTCTTGGCATCGTCGCGGCCCCGAGATCGTCGCGCATGCGCGACCATACGTTTTCGTATGTGCCGTCGATATCCGCCGCGTCGATGACGACGACATGATTGAGCGGCAGGAAGTTGAGGCCTGTCGGCGTTGTCGGGCCGGACAAAGTGACAACGGTTCCGGTTTCGGCGACACCCGCAAACGCCAGCGTGACGGAGACCGCGTCCTCCGGATCGGCGCCGCCGGCTGTTACCTCCAATGATGGCGCAGAGTCCCACGGCAGCTCGGTGACCGATGAATGCGGCGCTGTTTTGATCGTCGCCGGAAGGTTCGATGCGCGCAGGTAGTCTGCGATGGCCTTGGGAACTTCGTCGCGCGATGCAACCCGGGTAGTCGTGGCACTGACCTTTTCGGCCTCGGCGATGAACAGTTCGATACGGCCCTTCCGATCCAATTGGCCCCGTGCCGGAACAACATTCGGCTGCGGATTTCCGAGGCGGCGTTCCAGCGGAGCCGCAGCCGAGCCGGTCAGGGCGCCGCGGCCAAGCGACTCCCGGATCGCACCAAGGATGGCATCTCGCGCGCCGCTCATCGCCGCCGCCCGCCTTGTGCCGACCACATCTGCTGGAACGTTTGTCCGCGTGGCGCTGGAAGATCACGGGATGCGGTCCAGCCGGCCGCCAAAGGCAACGAACGGAAGCGGCCGCGCCGGCGGCCGATGGCGCCGAGAACGCCGACGCCGATGCGCATCGCCAGTGCGTAGAGGCTTGGCCGCCGTGCGAGAAGGGCCCAGCCTTTTAGTCCATACCGAATTGCCGCCGGCGCGAGGCGCCTTTCGAAGGCCCGCTCGCGTAGCTGGCGCAGCATGCGCGGGATCGGGATCCGCATCGGGCAGACGGCCTCGCAGCGTCCGCAAAGTGTTGAGGCATTCGGGAGGTGGTCGGCCTCGTCGACGCCGATGAGATTGGGCGTGAGGACTGATCCCATCGGACCGGAGTAGACCCAGCCATAGGCGTGACCGCCGATTGAGGAATAGACAGGGCAGTGATTCAGGCACGCGCCGCATCGGATGCACCGCAACATCTCCCGAAATTCGCTGCCGAGCATGCGGGTCCTGCCATTGTCCAGCAGGACGACATGGAACTCGTCGGGACCGTCGAGATCGCCCTCGCGGCGGGGACCGGTCGTGAAGGTCGTGTAGACCGACAGCTCCTGGCCGGTGGCCGAGCGCGCCAACAAGCGCAGGATTGTCGTCGCATCCTCGAGCGTTGGTACCACCTTTTCGAGGCTGGCAATGACGATCTGCGCTCGCGGGAGCGTTTGCGTCAGATCAGCGTTGCCCTCGTTGGTCACCAAGATGATTGAGCCGGTCTCGGCGATGAGCATGTTGGCGCCGGTAATGCCGACATCCGCAGCGATGTATTCCTTTCTCAGGACCTCTCGGGCCTCGTCGAGAAGCACGCGCGGTTCGGTGAGCTCACGATCGGCCGGGTATTGCGTATGGGTTTCCCGAAAGGCTTCGGCGACTTGTTCCTTCGACAAATGGACGGCCGGCGCGATGAGGTGGCTGGGGGGTTCGTGGCGAAGCTGGATGATGTATTCGCCGAGGTCGGTCTCGACCGGTCGCACGGCGTTTGCCTCGAGGAACTCGTTGATGCCGACCTCCTCACCGATCATCGATTTGGACTTGGTGACGGTGCGGGCGTCAACGGACCGGCAAATCTCCAAGACCTTCTGCCGGGCGGCTTCGGCGTCGGTGCACCAGTGGACGGTGCCGCCGTTGTCGATGACTTTGGATTCGAACCTTTCGAGGTAGAAATCCAAGTTTTCGAGCACATGGTTCTTGATGTCGCGTCCCGTGTCGCGGAGCGCTTCGAATTCGGGCAGCCGCTCCATCGCCAGGCGCCGTTTGACGGGAAAGCCGCCGGGAAGGCGGGCGAGCGCCGCCTGCAACTTGTCATCGTCGACAGCAGTTCGTGCGTTGGATTTGAAGCTGCGGGCGGTCGATTCCACGTTCCCTATCCCTTTTCGCGTTTGCCGCTTCAGCCGTCCGACGATTCACCGATAGGAGGTGTAGACTCGGTGGTGCCGGCAAGAACCTCTGCGACGTGACGCGTCCTCAAGGAAGCGCCGCGGCGATGCAACCTACCCGCCATGTTCAGGAGGCAGCCGAGGTCGCCACCAAGCAGGGTGTCAGCTCCACTGGCAACTATGGCGTCAGCCTTCGCGTCGACCATCTTCTCGGAAATGTCAGGGTATTTGACGCAGAACAATCCCCCGAACCCGCAGCACGTCTCGGCCAGATCCATTTCGCGAACTTCCAGACCTTCGACGCCCGAAAGCAATCGGCGCGGCGCAGACTTGATGCCGAGCTCACGAAGGCCAGAGCATGAGTCGTGGTAGGCCGCGACGCCCTCATAACGTTGCGCCACGTTTTCGAGACCAAGGACTTCGACGAGGAACGTCGTCAGCTCGAAGGTCTTGGCGGCCAGCGCTTCGGCGCGGGGAGCCATCGTCGGATCATCGGCAAACAGCTCGGGGTAATGCACCTTGATTGTGCCGCCGCAAGACCCCGACGGAATGACAACATAGTCGAACCCCTCGAAGGTATCGATGACCGAGCGCGCGATGGCCGCGGCGTCTTTGGAATCACCGGAGTTGTAGGCCGGTTGGCCACAGCACGTCTGTGCCTGCGGCACGACAACATCACAACCCGCGTCTTCAAGCAGTTTGACCGCAGCGAAGCTGACGGCCGGACGCATCAAGTCGACGAGGCATGTCACGAACAGGGCGACGGTGGGGCGCTCCGACATGGCGTCAACATGGAGCCTAAGTCAGTTGTTGGCAACCGGTTGCGAGGTCCCTCGACAGCGGCAGATCGCTATTCGCCGCGGGCACGAAATGGCAGTAGCAGAAAGTAGCGCCCCAGTTGCTTCATCGATCCCGCCGCCGCTTCAGCAGCCTCGCCGGCGCCCCAGAACAAGTCGCCCCGAACGGCGCCGGTGATCGCCGAGCCAGTGTCTTGGGCGACGACGAGTCGGCGAAGCGGGCGGCCCGGATAAAGGGGGTCGGTGGTTTCGAGCCACAGTGGTGCGCCAAGTGGAATGACGGTCCGGTCCACGGCCAAGCTGTGGCCTGGGGTCAGAACGACGCCTTGCGCCCCCAGTGGGCCTGGTCCTTCGATGGACCGGAAAAAAATATAGGACGCGTTCTGGGCCATTACTTTTGGCGCTTCCGCCGGATTCGCGACGAGCCATTTCCGAATAGCCTGCATGGACATGTCTTCGGGCGAAATGACGCCGCGGCGGATCAGCTCCGGGCCGATTGCCGTATAGGGGTGGCCGTTGCGCCCGTCGAACCCGATTCGGATCGTCTTTCCATCGTCCAGAAGAATCCGTCCCGATCCTTGAATCTGGAGGAAGAACGCGTCGATGGGATCGTCGACCCACAGCAGCTCCAAACCTCTGCCTGCGAGCACGCCGTCGTCTATCTCGGCACGGGTGGGATACGGAATGAGACGGCGGTCGCGCACCCGTCCGACGATCCGTTGTCCATTCCATTCATGACGAAACACACCGAGGTCCACCGAGACAAGATCGTCCGGTCGCTTGTAAAGAGGGACACGGTATCGCCGACTTGGTTCCCGCGCGCCACGGAGTTCAGCCTCGAAATACCCGGTGAACAGACCCTCGGGGCCGTTCGGTCCATCGACTTGGTGCGGGGTCAGATGGGCCTCGAAAAAGCGTCGCGCGGCCACGTGATCCGACGCGTCAACGGTGCCGGCGACACCACACACGTACTGCCAATCCCGTGCTCGGACCTGCAGGGATCGATGACCGATGGCGACATCCGGTGACATGGCTGCCAATCGCGCGCATGACCGACGGAAGGCGATGAGGGCATCGCCGGGCGTGCTGGTTTGCCAATCCGCAAGCTCACCATAGGAAACGGGAGTGAACGAGACAGATTTCGGAGCCGGCGGTGCACAAGCGGCCACGAGGCCCGCCATCGCGGCGGCAGCCAAAGTGCCGCGCAGGACGCGTGGTGGATTCACTCCAGTGTGCCAGTGGCGACCAGTATCCAATTCGGATCGCGGTTGCGTGTATCGCGGGCAAAAGTCCAGAAGTCGGTCACCTGCGTGACCACCGTTGGATCGCCTTCGATGACCTCGCCCGCTTCATCGCGAACGACCGTGATCTGTTCCGAGACGAACTTGACGGTGAGGTGTGCGGTTCGCCCGGCCATGTAGGCCTCGACCAGTTCGGCCGTGCGGATACCGACGAGGGTTGTTTCCATGGTTTCGCCGGCCTGTTCGCGATCGAGGATCGATTGCGAGAAATTGCCAAACACTTCGGGACTGAGGAGCGGGCGGAGTGTGTCCGTGTCGCCGACGGCGAAGGAAACCAGAACCATTTCGAAAGCGATGCGGGCTCCCGAAACGAATTCGATGGAATCGAATTGCGGGTCCGCAATCTTGACTTGCGCCAAGCCCGCTTCCATGGGCGTTGCCGCATCTGATGGTTCGTCTTCCAGCGCCGGAGCCATCTCGTCGTCGGCCAGGGGATCACTACGATCGGGAAGGCGAACGACGTTGTCGTCGGCACGGTCCCGACGAGAAGACGTACCGAAGGGATCCCGTGTCGGCCCCTGGTGGCCATCGCGCCAGCCGAGTACGCTGCGGAGCCGCAGAACCAGGAATGCGGCGATCAGCGCAAACAGAATGATGTCGAGAAATGGAATTCCGCCGCTCATAGTCGACTGTCAATTGGTCCGCCGTCGCTGGACCAGGGGAAATCCCTGAGCCAAACACGTTCCGGCGTACGGCTCTCAAGAGCACGTTACCGGCTTGACCCAGTGAGGTCCAGTCAACCGTCGGGTTCACGCCGCGTTGATGTCCCCCTACCTGGATTAGATAAGCCGTCTGCCAACACGGGGCAACCATGGGCTTCATCTTACTCGCGGCGATGATCGGGGTCCCGATCCTCGAAATTGCGGTGTTCATCGAAGCCGGAGAACTCATCGGCTTGTGGCCGACGATCGGTGCCGTCATCGTCACGGCAATTGTCGGCACGACGTTGTTGCGTATCCAGGGTTTGGCGACGCTGTTTCGGGCTCAGCGAAACCTGGAAGAAGGTCGCCTACCCGTTGTCGCGGCGTTCGACGGTCTTTGTTTGTTGCTCGCCGGAGCATTGTTGTTGACGCCGGGTTTTGTCACCGATGGCGTCGGCCTCCTTCTGTTTGTGCCGCCGTTGCGATCGGCACTGCGCGCTTGGGCAACGCATTTCCTTGTCCATTCGGGCCGAGTCCAGACGTGGAGCACAGGCCCGGCGTCGTCCCCGCCGCCGCCCGGCGGTGACCGGGGCACGGTCATCGACGGCGAGTACGAGGACGTCTCCGAACGCGATGACAAGGGTCCGGGATCGAATGATGGGAATGACAGCGGCGGCTCGGTTCCACCAAATCGCCGCGTTCGATGAGACGGTTGTCGGCCTGCGCGATCCGTGCTAGCCACAGACCTCCCGTTGTCCGAGGGGGCCATGATGAGCGACCAGACTGAAACGCCGACGACCGGCGATGCCGCCACTGGTGCTGCCGAGTCTTCCGGTGAAACCAAGCCGCCTTTGGCTGTCAGCGCCCAGTACATCAAGGACCTGTCTTTCGAGGCGCCGAACACGCCGGCGGTGCTCGGTCGTATGCAGCGCGAGTCTCCGGAGATCGGCATCAACATCGATGTCCGCGCCGCGGGATTGCAGGACGGCGTCTACGAAGTCGTTTTGCACATCAAATCGGAATGCAAGATCGCGGACGCTGTCGCGTTCATTGTCGAGCTGTCCTACGGCGGTGTGTTTACGATCAACGTTCCGGCGGAGCAGATTCAACCCGTCCTGTTGATCGAGTGCCCAAGGCTCCTGTTCCCATTCGCCCGCAATATTGTTGCCGATGCCGCCCGTGATGGCGGTTTTCCGCCTTTGATGCTTGGACCGGTCGATTTCATCTCCATGTATCGCAACCAGCTTCAGAAGCAGCAGGAGGCGGCGGCGGAGAGCAGTGGATCTGCGGCGGGCGCGGAGTCTTCCGGGGGTGATGGCGCGGACAAGGCCGACTAGCACCGACTAACACCGGTCGCCGCCCCGGCTTGACCGAGAATAGTGCTGCGTGCCGGATTTCAGTCCATCGACCAGATCGGTTCGGATAGTTTCCGAACGAATGCGGCGTGGTCCGTCAACTCGCTTGGGGATGGCGCATGCGGCCGGGGATGGCGTTCGATCCGTGCTTCCGCCGTGGTGTCTTGCACAACCTGAGTGGCGAGAGCCAAACCGGGCTGCCGTCCTCCGACAAGCTCCAGGTAAACCTGCGACAACAGCAGGGAATCCTTGAGCGCGCCGTGGATCGCGCGATCCGAAATATCGATCCCGAACCGCTTGCACAACGCATCGAGGTTCGCGGGCGCCCCCGGGAACTTCGATCGCGCCATTCGAGCCGTATCGATAGCGCGATCCATCGGGATCGGCGCACGATGTAAACGTTCGAACTCGGCGTTCAGAAACCGAAGATCGAAATCCGCGTTGTGGATGACGAGCGGTGAATCGGCCAAGAAGGCCAGCAGCTCGTCGACCCCCTCAGCGAAAAGAGGCTTGTCGGCCAGAAAACTCTCGCTCAGGCCATGAACCGCCTCCGCTTCGGGCGGCATATCGCGTTCAGGATTGAAATAGCTCTGGAACCGCCGTCCGGTCGGTAAGTGGTTCAGTAATTCGACGCAGCCAATCTCGACGATGCGATGGCCGTCGCCCGGGCTTAATCCCGTGGTTTCGGTATCGAGGACAATTTCCCGCATGCTAGGTCTTCCGGTGACGCCGCGGCGGCCAATGGGTTGCCGGGGCCTTTCGTACCTGTTGGACGATACCTTTGATGGTGTGAAAGGTGAAGGCACGCCCGAGACCTGAAGGGATGATGAAATCGGCGCAGCGACGTTTTTCGGTGTCCGTCATCTGGCGCGAAAGCACTGCCGCAGCACGATCGCGGGTCATTCCGGGCCGCGTCAACATACGCTGGAGCTGCAGGAAACCTGGCGCGGAAACGACAGCCACGTGATCGCAGGCCAGGTCCCCCGCCGTTTCGAACAGAAGGGGTATATCGAGCACGACCAGGGAGGCCTGTCTTCGCGCGTGAACTTCGAGAAAGGTTGTTTGCTCACGGCGCACCAGCGGATGGAGAACCGACTCGAGGCGGCAGAGGGCAGCCGGATCGGCGAATACTTTCGCGGCAACCGCATCACGATCGATGGCGGCGTTACGTTCGGTGCCTGGAAACGCGGCCGCAACCGGCGCAACGCCGGTGCCGCCTCGGGCCAGCAGTCGATGCACCGTTCTATCGGCATCGAACACCGGAATCCGCAGACTCCGGAACATCGCCGCGGCGGTGCTCTTGCCCATGGCAATGGAACCGGTCAGGCCGAGAACGACCATCGGTCGCCCACGGCCTTGCGTACAAACGCCTCCAACTCGTCGGTGACGTCCGGCTCGACACCGAACCAAGCGGCGAACCCCGGCCGTGCTTGGTGCAAAAGCATACCGAGCCCACCGACGACCGTATTGCCCCTATCTGACGCGCCGGTCATGAACGCCGTGCGGAGAGGGCTGTAAACGATGTCGGCCACCACGGCGGAAAGCGGCAAAGCAGCAATATCGACGTTCAGCGGCGGTTGGTTTGTCATGCCGAGTGTCGTTGTGTTGACCGCGATTGCCGCACCGTCCATCGCATCCGCGTTTTCACTCCACGCATGGGCAAAGACAGGTCCCCCGACATCTTTGGCCAATCTTTCCGCGCGGTTCGCTGTTCGATTGACCACATGCACCTCGGGACAGCCGTCGTCGACCAACGCGGCAACAACGGCCCGTGCTGCCCCTCCGGCGCCCAGAACCACCGCAGGCCCGTCCGCGGCGTTCCATCCAGGGACTGCCGCGAGAATGTTGTTGCGAAATCCGTCGACGTCTGTATTGGTCCCGAACAGCGCGCCGTTAGACCGAACGACAATGGTGTTGACTGCGCCGATTCGTCGAGCGATATCCGACACCTCGTCCACGCATGCCAACGCCGCTTCTTTGTGCGGAACAGTAACGTTGCAGCCGGACAGTCCAAGTTTCGGCAGCGCTCTCAGCGCATCCGCGATGTCACTTGGCGGCACAGCCATCGGTATGTAGGCGCCGTCGATCCCATACCGACGGAGCCAGTAGCCGTGGACACGCGGCGATAGCGAATGCGCGACCGGCCACCCCATGACGCCGGCGACGATTGCGTTTCCGCTAATGGTCATAGGGATGCCCCCCCTTGGTCACACGGAGCGCCATCGTAGCGACACCGTTCGGATGTTTCGAGAGACGTTCAGGCATCAAGAACACCGCGGGTCCGGAGCGCCTCGAGGAGCGGCAAGAGCGGAAGCCCGAGGATCGTAAAATAGTCCCCATCGATCGCTGTAAAAAGCTGCGCACCCAGTCCTTCAAGGCAGTAAGCCCCGACCGATCCGAGGATCTCGTCACCGGCACGATCTAAATAACGATCAAGAAAGGTCTTGCTGAAGGGTCGTACGACCAGCCGCGCGACTTTGATATCTTTCCACGTTACGGTTTGGTCGATCGCCAAGACGACGGCGCTGACCAAGCGGTGTTCGGTTCCACGGAGCGCCAGCAATGTTGCTCGAGCGGAATCCTGCGTCGCTGATTTCTCGAACCAGGTTCCGTTGTGGTCAAGAATCTGGTCGGCGCCGATGACCCAGGCGCCCGGATGGCGGTTACTGACCTCGATTGCCTTGGCCTCGGCGAGGCGAACTGCGCAGGCCTCCGCGGATGCGCCCTCAGCATGAGCGGCAACTCGAATCGTTGATTCGTCCAGTGATGATGCATCTTGGACGGCGCCAATTCCGGCGTTGCTGAGGATGTTTGCCCGCGCGGTGCTTGCCGAAGCAAGAACGACCGTCGTGGTCATATTGTCCACCGGCAGCTGCCGGGAACACATGAGGAAAAATCACCTTCCAGTGCTCCAACGCCATTTCGTCCGCGTAAACCCTGGATCAGTCCCACAGTTTTTGGCAGAGGCGCCATGGTGAACAGGGTACGCGGATGTTGGTCGGCACCGACCGCGGTCATCGGGTTTTCCCCTCTTTTCCCGACATTCCTTGCCGTCACGATGTCTGTTGCACCGCGGGTGAGTCTGCTTCCGCGTGTTGTGTGTTCCCCAAGATCATCGGCTGACCCTCGGCGGATGCGTCGTTGCTGTGTGTTACCTGTGGATAGTCGTCAATCCCCGTCTTTCACGGCAATACAACAACAGCCTTTTTCTTATATAAAGGATTCTATAGAGGGGGACGGGAACATTTCGCCGTTCAGTTCCCAGATCCCGGATCGCGTAGATGCCTGACAAGCCTTTCCTCCAAGCACTCACCGGACAGACCCTTCCCAGGCCACCGTTCTGGTTCATGAGGCAGGCGGGTCGATATCTGCCGGAGTACCGTCAGCTCCGCGAACGCGAGCCGGACTTTCTTCGGTTTTGCTACAACCCCGACCTGACGGTCGAGGCGACTCTCCAGCCCCTGCGCCGCTATGAAATGGATGCGGCGATCCTGTTCAGCGACATTCTTGTCGTTCCGGATGCGCTCGGCCGGACGGTGCGTTTCGTTGAGGGGCAGGGTCCGCTTTTGGAGCCGTTGCGCGACTCAGATGCCATTGGAGAGTGGGATCAACAACGGTTCGTCGTCCATCTTGAACCAGTTTTTGAGACCGTGAATCGGTTAACCACGGCGATCCCCGAACAAACGGCTCTTATCGGATTTGCCGGTGCGCCGTGGACCGTGGCGGTCTATATGGTCGAAGGACGCGGTGGAAGCGACTTTTCTGCCATCAGGAGATGGGCGGCCGCTGACCCAGACGCCTTTTCCAAGCTGATGGACGTTCTGATCGATGCGACGGTGCTGTACTTGGAACAGCAGATCCGTTACGGCGCCGAAGCCGTACAGCTGTTCGATACATGGGCCGGAATCCTTCCCCAATCGGAGTTCCGGAGATGGGTCATTGATCCAACGAAGGAAATCGTGCGCCGCCTCAAAAACGAACACCCGACGGTACCCATCCTCGGATTTCCGCGGGCGGCCGGGTTGCAATACGAGGACTATGTCGCGCAAACCGGTGTTGATGGCGTGGGGATCGACGCGACGGTACCGGTCATATGGGCGGCAGCGGCGTTGCAACCGATGTGTACGGTCCAGGGAAACCTCGACAATCATCTCCTCATCGCCGGTGGACCGCGCCTGGAGTCCGAGGTCGAGCGAATTCTTCAGGCCCTGGCGACGGGACCATTCGTGTTTAATCTGGGTCATGGTGTCCTGCCGAAGACACCACCTGAATACGTCGCTCAGGTCGCTGATCAGATTCGCGCGTGGAAAATCTCTGCATGAGCGGACGCCTCGCGGTTGTTCTGTTCAATCTCGGCGGCCCGGATCGACCGGAAGCGGTGCAACCGTTTCTGTTCAATCTGTTCAACGACCCGGCGATCATTGGTGCACCGACACCGATACGCTGGCTCCTGGCGAAACTGATCTCGAACCGTCGCGCTCCGGTGACACGGGAAATCTACGCACGGATTGGCGGCAAATCGCCGCTCAGGGAACTCACGGACGCTCAAGCGAAGGCACTGAATGAAGCACTGCGGCGACGCGGGTTGGATTCCCGGGTGTTTGTCTGCATGCGGTATTGGAACCCAAGAAGCGACGAGGTTGCGCGTGACATTGCCGCGTTTGCACCTAAAACGATCGTGCTGCTGCCGCTCTATCCACAATTCTCGACGACGACAACCGGGTCGTCGTTGGCCGACTGGGAGCACGCTGCGACCACGGCGGGGATCGGCGCGGAGACACATGCGATTTGCTGCTACCCGTGCCAGGATGGATGGGTGACGGCCCAAGCGAACCTGGTCAGCGAGGCCGTGGCAAAAGCGCAGGCGTTTGGCAAACCGCGGGTGCTGTTCTCGGCCCACGGTTTGCCGAAGAAGGTGGTCGACAGAGGCGATCCTTACCCATGGCAGGTCGAACAGACGGTGGCCGCCGTTGTCGACGCTGTTGGTGACAGGATTTCGGACCATGCGGTCTGTTATCAAAGCCGAGTCGGTCCGCTGGAATGGATCGGGCCGTCGACCGAGGAGGAGCTTCAAAGGGCGGCACGCGATGGCGTGCCCGTGGTCATCGTCCCTGTCACGTTTGTCTCGGAGCATTCGGAAACGCTAGTCGAACTCGACATCGAATACCGCGAGCAAGCGAAGCGACTTGGGGTTCCCGGTTACATTCGCGTGCCGGCTCTCGGAACAGCTCCTCTGTTCATTGACGGACTCGCCAATACGGTGGAAGAGGCATTGGATCGGAGCCCGGGGCTTTGGCTCGAGCAAGGATTACGGCTGTGCCCAGACAGTTTTGGTGCGTGCCTATGCCGACACGGTGAATCGCAGGAAGGAGCGTAACGGTGCTTGAGCTTTCCGGGACGGCCTATCTGTGGATCAAGGCATTGCACGTGATCAGCGTGATCGCATGGATGGCCGGTCTCCTCTATCTGCCGCGCCTGTTCGTCTATCACGCCCAGGCGCCGGTCGGGTCAGAGACGTCGGAGACGTTCAAGATCATGGAACGACGCCTCCTGCGGGCGATCATGAATCCGGCAATGATCGCGTCTTTCGTGTTCGGCGGGCTGCTGTTTTTGGATCTCGGGTCGGATGCTTGGTCGATGGGATGGCTCCACGTGAAGCTGCTGTGTCTCGCCGGACTCGTAGGTATGCACATGGCGATGGCGAAGTGGCGGCGCGCGTTTGAGGAAGACCGAAACAGTCGGGGCGATAGGTTCTACCGTGTGGCCAATGAGATTCCGACCGTGCTGATGATCGTTGTCGTCATTGTGGTTGTCATCAAACCGTTCTGATTCGTTTCCCTTGCGGGCGCACTCGCGGGCGACAGCCATTACTCGTTTGACAGACCACGACCGATTGGGTCAATGTAGATGTGCTTGAAATTGCATTCGAATACTTCAATCCTCATTTCTCAGAACCCCACGAGCTGTTAACTTGGGCCTAACTGCCTGAATACTCGTTTCGTTTGTCGCATCTATTCGACCGATTCCGGTCGCTCGTTACCGTATCGGTGCCCTCCCTCTGATATCCGCAAATCCGCGCGGAAAGGCCATGAATCTCAAGGAACTTAAGAGCAAGTCACCCGCCGATCTTCTCGCCTATGCCGAGGAGTTGGAGATCGAAAACGCGAGCACCCTGCGCAAACAGGAAACGATGTTCGCAATTCTCAAGCAGTTGGCTGAGAACGACGTCCCCATCTCGGGCGATGGCGTGCTGGAGGTTCTGCAGGACGGGTTCGGTTTTCTCCGCTCGCCGGAAGCGAACTATCTCCCGGGTCCCGACGACATCTATGTTTCGCCAAGGCAGGTCCGCCGCTTCGGGCTGCGGACCGGCGACACCGTCGAGGGGCAGATCCGGTCGCCGAAGGATGGTGAGCGGTATTTCGCCTTGCTCAAGGTCACCAACATCAATTTCGGTGATCCGGCGGACGTCCGGCACCGCATCAACTTCGACAACCTCACGCCCCTCTACCCCGAAGAGCGCCTGGTGATGGAGATCGACGACCCCACGGTCAAGGACCCGACGTCGAGGGTCGTCGACCTGATCACACCCATCGGCGCGGGACAGCGGGCGCTGATCGTCGCACCGCCGCGCACCGGCAAAACGGTGATGCTGCAGAACATCGCCCACTCGGTGGCCGCCAACCACCCGGAATGCTACCTGATCGTTCTGCTGATCGACGAGCGGCCCGAAGAGGTCACCGACATGGCCCGTTCGGTGAAAGGCGAGGTTGTCAGCTCGACATTCGACGAGCCGGCCGCCCGTCACGTTCAGGTCGCCGAAATGGTGATCGAAAAGGCCAAGCGCCTCGTTGAACACAAGCGCGACGTGGTGATCCTACTCGATTCAATCACGCGCCTGGCCCGCGCCTACAACACCGTCGTGCCGTCGTCGGGCAAGGTTCTGACGGGCGGTGTTGATGCCAACGCCCTGCAGCGGCCGAAACGGTTCTTCGGCGCGGCACGAAACATCGAGGAAGGTGGTTCGTTGACCATCATCTCAACGGCGCTGATCGATACCGGATCGCGCATGGACGAGGTCATCTTCGAGGAGTTCAAGGGCACCGGCAACTCCGAGATCATCCTCGACCGCAAGCTTTCGGACAAACGGACCTGGCCGTCGATCGACATCACCAAGTCCGGTACCCGCAAGGAAGAACTTCTCGTCGACAAGGCGACCCTGTCCAAAATGTGGGTCCTGCGCCGCATCCTGATGCCCATGGGCGTCACCGATGCGATGGAGTTCCTGCTCGACAAGCTGAAAAACTCGAAAAACAACGCCGATTTCTTCGAGGCGATGAACAGCTAACAGCAAATTCCGCCCGAACAGACAACCGGCCTGCGATTGCGGCATTCCAATCGCACCCGGCGCAGTCTCTCCAACTTTCAGGAATTCAGACCGCCAGTGCCCCCTCGAGGCGAAGCAGGGCGATCTTCGTTTCGACGCCTTCTCCCCCCGAATAACCGCCAAGGGCGCCGGATGCACCGACCACCCGGTGGCAGGGTATGACGATGGGCAGGGGATTGCGTCCACAGGCGTTTCCGACGGCACGGGATGCGGTCGCGAGCTCCTTGGCGATGTCGCCGTAGGGGATCGTCGAACCGTAGGGGATTGCCCGCATCCGTTGCCAGATCCTTTTCTGGAATGGGGTGCCCTCCGGTTTCATCGGCAGGTAAAAGGACACCATCGCACCATCGAAATAAGAGTCGATTTGCTTCCGGGCTTCCGCGAGCAGCGGCGAGGGCACGTCATCGGGAGCACGGCCGAATTCGACCGCAACAAGGTGGTCCTCCTCCTCGAAAACGGAAATGTACCCAAGCGGTGTGCTGACTGAGAGGTGGGCCATTAGGGTCTGTGCCTGTCAGCGGCGGGTGAGCGCCTCGCGAAGTGCGGCGGGATCCGTCAGCGGCGGCCCACATGTCTGCTCCGCGCAGATATACACCGTCGGCTGTCTGTCGATGGCTGCCTTGCCATAGGCAGGATGGGAGACGGGCAACGCGCTCGGGTCCGAGACCCGGCTGACGACTTTCGGGGGCGCGCCTGCGGTGTGGATCGCTTCGGCGAAGGCCGCTGTCCCAGGATCATCGGGGTGGCCGGCGACGACCACCTGGACCCCACGCTCAAGGAGTTCATAACCAGCCAGCAGCCCCGTCGTGGTGAGGAGGTACTGAGGATTCTCCCCTGAGAACAGTTGCACCAAGGTCTCAGCTCTTTGGCGGTAGGCATCGTTGCCGGTGAGGTGATAAAGGCGGGCCAGAACCTCGACCATGGTGCCATTGCCCGCTGGTGTCGCATGATCCGACGCGGACTTCGAGCGGATAATTACGTCGGTCGTGTCTTCGGCAGAGAAGTAATAGCCTCCTCCGGACGAATCCCAGTAGTGACGGTCCGCAATGGCAACCCATCGCTCGGCGTGATCGAGGGCGTCGGCATCACCACCGATCTCATAGAGGGCGATGGCAGCGCGCGCCATGTTGGCGTAGTCGTCGATAACCGCGGGATGGCGGGCCGTGCCGGCGCACCAGGAGTGGAAAAGGCGATCGCCGTCGGCCATGCGCTCGACAACGAACCGGAAAACGGCGCGAGCGTCATCCAACCATTTCGGCTCGCCAAAGGTCGCCGAGGCCTGTGCCAATCCCGCGATCATCAATCCGTTCCAATCGGCCAGAACCTTGTCATCGCGGGCCGGCGGAATCCGCTGCCGGCGCGTCTCGAACAAGAGACGGCGAGCGTCAGCAAGCTTGGCTTCATGATCCTCCGCGCCGAACGTAGGCGCATGACTGCGGTTGAGAATGGCATGGCCTTCCCAATTGCCATGCGACGTAACATCGTATGCGGTCTTGAAGACTGCGGAATCGGCGCCGAGGACGGAATCGATCTCGGCTTCACTCCAGATATAGAATTTGCCCTCGACACCCTCGCTGTCGGCATCTAAAGCGGCGGCATAGGCGAACGTACGGTCGTCCCCGATCCGCATTTCGACGTTCGCCCAATCGACAGTTTCGCGGATCCGCTCGGCCAGAACCGGGTCACGAGTGTCTTGCCAGACCTCGGCCAAGAGGTCGATCAGCAGGGCATTGTCGTAGAGCATCTTTTCGAAATGCGGCACCAGCCATCTGTCGTCGGTGGAATACCGGGCGAAGCCACCGCCGAGATGATCGTAGATACCCCCCTGGTACATGGCGGAAATGGTCGTGGTCACGGCATCCCTGAACAACGCCGATCCGGTGCGTTTGTAGGCGCGCCACAGGAACCGGAAAAACACGGGCTGGGGAAATTCCGGTGCACAAGATGTGCCGCCCCAGAACGGTTCACCATCTGGGGTCAAGAACATGGTCAACGGCCAGCCACCGTGCTCGCCCATCAGCGCCAGGGCCGATTGGTAAATCGCGTCAATGTCCGGACGTTCTTCACGGTCCACCTTGACGTTGACGAAATGAGCGTTCATCAGCGCGGCGATGTCATCGTTCTCGAAGCTTTCGTGCGCCATGACGTGGCACCAATGACATGCGGCGTAGCCGATGGACAGCAGAATGGGACGGTTTTCGGCGCCGGGATCGTCAAGAACATCGGCACCCCAGGGGCGCCAGTGAACGGGGTTGTCCTTGTGCTGCAGAAGATATGGGCTGGTCTCGTCGGCGAGGCGGTTCCGGGGCATGCAATGGACTTTCGTGCTTGGACGGCGGCGGGATGGCACAACGCGGCGTTGCGCCGGTGGCCAATGCTAGCTTAGTTTGGGCCACCGCGACGGGGAAACAACCCCAACATCTTTGGCGGAATTCGAGGCTTCGGGCATATCCGGTCTCGGACCTGAGACAGGGGAGATCGCAGCATGAAGATTCATATCGACGTCGATTGCACGCCGGACGAAGCACGCACGCTGTTCGGGTTGCCGGACGTGAAACCAATGCAACAGGCACTTTTGGCCGATATCGAGGGAAGAATGAAGAAGGCCCTCGCCGCAACCGAACCGAAGGCGCTGCTCGAAACGTGGTTGCCGGCAGGTGTGCAAGGATTCGAGCAGTGGCAGAAGTTCCTGTGGTCGCGGATGACATCGTTCAGCAAGGAGTCGGAGGAAGAAGCCGAAGAGGGGAAGACGCCCAGGGGCCGGAAATCGTGACGGACGGTCCCACCGACCCCGAGCCATACTACGATTGCCACGTTTTCTGTTGTGTCAACGAACGCCCCGATGGTCATCCCCGAGGATCGTGCTCGAAACGGGGCTCAGTCCGGCTTCGCAATTACATGAAGGCGCGGGCGAAGGAACTTGGCCTGGGTCGCGTGAGAATCAATCAATCTGGTTGTCTCGACCGCTGCGAGTTGGGGCCGACAGTTGTGATCTATCCTGAAGGGGTGTGGTACCACTACGAGACTCGGGACGACGTCGACGAGATTTTGCAGAGGCATGTAATCGACAAAGGTCGTGTAGAGCGGCTTATGTTGAAGCCAGAAGACTAGCGACTACCACATATTGTGGTTTTCCGCATTGTTCCTGGCGGCGACGCATTGACGCCATGACCACCGGAACAATTTTCGCACCGGCGACATCGGCCGTACCGGCCGGGGTCGCCATCATCAGGATCTCGGGACCGGACGCGGGTGCGGCCTTGGAGCGGCTAACCGGCCAATCCGTTCCGGCGCCGCGGGTCGCGACTCGCGTTCGTATCGCCGACGCGTTGGGAGAGTTGATCGACGACGGGCTCGCATTGTGGTTTCCGGCGCCAAGGAGTTTCACCGGAGAGAATGTCGCCGAACTTCATGTCCATGGCGGGCGCGCAGTCGTGTCCGCGGTTTTGGACGCGCTGTCGGATTGTCCAGGTCTCACGCCAGCGGAGCCCGGGGCGTTTGGCCGGCGGGCGTTCGAGAACGGAAAATTCGACCTTACGGCCGCCGAAGGCCTCGCCGATCTGGTGGCAGCGGAAACATCGGCGCAACGGCGCCAGGCGTTCCGCCAGATGCGAGGCGACCTGGGACGCCTCTATGAATCATGGCGGAGCCGTCTGCTCGGCGCACTGGCCCATTTGGAGGCAACCATCGATTTTTCTGACGAGGAGCTCCCCGAAGGTCTGGAGGCGGGCGTATCGGCAGCCGTTGCCGCTGTGCGCACGGAAGTCGAGGCTCATCTGGACGACGGCCATCAGGGTGAGCGACTGCGCGACGGTATCCACTTGGCCATCATCGGGCCGCCCAATGCCGGAAAATCGAGCCTTCTGAACCTGCTTGCCCGCCGCGAAGCGGCAATCGTGTCGGATATCGCCGGGACGACCCGCGATGTAATCGAGGTGCATCTGGACCTCGATGGCTACCCGGTCGTCGTTGCGGATACGGCCGGCTTGCGTGACACGGACGGGGAAATCGAGCGAGAAGGGGTCCGGCGGGCTCGTTCTCGGGCGGCGGAAGTGGATGTGCGGATTGCCGTTTACGATGGCGCGGTCTGGCCGACCATCGATTCCACAACACGGGCAATGATGGATGACGCGACAATTGCCGTGGTCAACAAATGTGACCTGGGCAAGGTCTCTGCACCGGTCGACATCGACGGTCATTCAGCGTTTGCCATATCGGCGCTCACCGGCGAGGGCGTGGAGTCATTGATGACGGCGATTCACGGTGTCATCCAGGAATGCTTCGAAGGGGGCACCGGATTGGCACTCACACGCGTCCGACATCGCACGGCCCTGGAAAGCGGCGCCGAGGCTTTGAGGCGATTCGAGGAAACGGAATCGGTGGAACTGGCCGCCGAAGAACTGCGGTTGGCGACGCGGGCGCTGGGGCGGATTACAGGGCGGGTCGATGTCGAAGAGATGCTTGACGTGATCTTTCGCGACTTCTGCATCGGCAAGTGACGTTTCACGTGAAACAGTCCCATCAACGGATGTACAGTCGGCCAATGCAAGAGTTCGACGTCATTGTTGTCGGTGGCGGGCACGCCGGGACTGAGGCCGCGGCCGCGGCCGCCCGCCTCGGCGCGCGCACGCTTCTGCTGACCCAGCGCCCGGACACCATCGGAGAAATGTCCTGCAATCCCGCCATCGGCGGATTGGCAAAGGGTCAGCTCGTGCGCGAGGTCGACGCCCTCGATGGCATCATGGCACGGGCCATCGACCGAGCGGGTATCCAGTTCCGCGTGCTCAACCGCTCCAAAGGGGCCGCGGTGCATGGACCCAGGGCGCAAGCGGACCGTCGCCTCTATCGGAAGGCTGTCCAGGAATTGTTGGCGGACCAGGCCGGGTTGGAGATCCGGGCGGCAACTGTCGACGACGTTCACCTTGACTCGACGGGTGCTGCAAAGGGCGTCCGCACTGGTGATGGAAAATCGATCCAGGCGGGCGCAATCGTCATCACCACCGGGACCTTTCTGCGCGGCGTCATCCACGTCGGCGAGCATCGTATTTCCGCCGGCCGCGTTGGCGAGCCGCCGGCGACCGCGTTGTCGAGCAGTCTGCTCGATGCGGGATTTGCGCTCGGGCGGCTGAAGACCGGCACGCCTCCGCGGCTCGACGGCCGGACCATCGCGTGGAAACGCCTCACGGCTCAACGGGGCGACGATCCGCCCGTGCCATTTTCCTTTCTGACCGATCAGGTCACGACGCCTCAGATCACCTGTGGCATCACGGCGACGACTGCGGAATCGCATGCCTTGATTCGAGACAACCTCCATCGGGCGCCGATGTACTCCGGGCAGATTGAGAGCACCGGTCCGCGGTACTGTCCATCCATTGAGGACAAGGTCGTGCGGTTCGCCGACCGCGATCGTCATCAGATCTTTCTTGAGCCCGAAGGCCTCGACGACCCGACCGTCTATCCGAACGGCATATCAACGTCACTCCCGGAAGAGGTTCAACGTGCCCTGATCAAGACGATCCCCGGCCTCGAGGACGCGGCGATGATCCGGCCCGGTTACGCCATCGAGTACGATTTTGTCGACCCCCGCGAACTCAACCCCACACTCGAGACTCGGCGGGTGCCACGACTGTTCTTGGCCGGGCAGATCAATGGCACCACGGGGTATGAAGAAGCCGCCGGACAGGGTCTGATTGCTGGCGCAAACGCGGCGCTTCGCGCCAGCGGCGGGGAGGGATTCACGCTCGACCGTGCCGAAGCCTATATCGGTGTCATGATCGACGACCTCGTAACCCTTGGAACCAGTGAACCCTATCGGATGTTCACCTCTCGCGCGGAGTACCGCTTGCACTTGCGGGCCGACAACGCCGATCAGCGGCTTACCCCGAAAGGACTTGCCCATGGGCTGGTCACGCGTTCACGTACCGACGCTTTCGCTACGCGGATGTATGCGTTGGATTCGGGCCGTACGGAACTGGCGGGGCGCTTTGCAACGGCCGGCCAACTTGCGCAACTCGGATTCGAAGCCCCAGGCAAAGGTCAGCGTCGTTCGGCAACGGACCTTCTCGCTCATGCCGGTGCCGATTGGAACTTGCTCACCCGTTTGTGGCCCGATCTTGCCCGGGTGGACTTGGGAATCCGCACCCAGCTCGAGATTGAGGCACGGTACGCTGGATACCTTCGACGCCAGGAAGCAGACGTGCGCGCGTTCAGGCGGGACGAGGCGCTGGAAATTCCCACCGACCTGGATTTCGATCGCATCGGCGGGCTGTCCAACGAGGTCCGAGCGAAGCTGACCATCGCGCGGCCGGCGACCCTTGGCGCCGCGGCCCGGATCTCGAGCGTTACACCGGCGGCGCTAACGGCCTTGTTGGGTCATGTCCGCCGCCGCCGGACAGAGGACAGCGGCGAGCGAGGTCTGCAGGCTTAGATACCCGCACGCGGGGCGACGACGGGGGTGTTTCACGTGAAACAGATCCTCACTCCCATGGCGTTCCAGGAAATGGCCCGCGTGAATCGCGACCAGATGGACCGCCTCGCCAGTTACCTGATCCTTCTGCAGAAGTGGCAGGGACGGATCAACCTGGTCGGTCCGCAGACGATGCTCGATCCCTGGAAGCGCCATTTCCTCGATTCGGCCCAGCTCGTGCCTCTCCTTCCCGAGGGCCGGCCCAAAGTCGTCGATCTCGGCAGCGGAGGCGGGTTTCCAGGGATGGTGCTCGCGATGCTGTCCACGGCCGATGTTCATCTGGTGGAAAGCGACGGCCGCAAGTGTGTATTCCTTCGAGAAGTCGCTCGCCTGACGGATACCGATGTGACCGTCCACAATGGCCGTATCGAATCCTTGCCGCCCTTGAGGGCGAACGTCGTCACCGCGCGGGCGCTGGCCCCGCTGGGACATCTCATGGATCTCGCCCAACCGATGCTCTTGCGGGGGAATATATGCCTTTTTCTCAAGGGCCGGGCAGTGGACAGCGAATTGACGGCGTCCAAGAAAAACTGGAAGATGCGGGTTCGGCGAATCCCGAGTCGCTCGGACCCCGAAGGGGTCATTCTCAAACTGGATCAGATCAACCGCCGCGATGAACGCTGAACCCGAAGCGCCGCGGATGGGCCCCCGCGTTATTGCCGTCGCCAACCAAAAAGGGGGCGTCGGAAAGACGACGACAGCCATCAACCTGGGAACGGCGCTTGCCGCCGTTCACAACCGCGTTTTGCTGATCGACCTCGACCCCCAAGGGAATGCCAGCACCGGCCTGGACATCGCCCCCGCAGCGCGCCAAAGGAACGCCTATCACATGCTGATCGGTGCCGCTTCGGTTGGTGAGGCAATGGTGGAAACGGCCATCCCGGGGCTGTTCATCGTTCCGTCCGGTGTCGACCTATTCGGCGCCGAAATTGAGCTCGTCGACCTCGACGAACGGGAGCACCGCCTCAGAAGGGCCCTGAACGCCAGCGCCGGAGACTGCGATTTCGTCCTTATCGATTGCCCGCCGGCGCTGGGCCTGTTGACCTTGAACGCACTCGTCGCCGCCGACGCCGTATTGGTGCCGCTGCAGTGCGAGTTCTTTGCGCTGGAGGGGATCAGCCATCTGGTCCGGACCATCGAGCGCGTGCGGCGCGGGTTCAATCCTTCCCTTGAAATACAAGGTATTGTGCTTACCATGTTCGATCGTCGCAATAACTTGTCGGATATGGTTGCGCAAGACGTCCGGGCTCATTTCGGTGACAAGGTTTACGAAACCGTGATCCCGCGCAATGTCCGCGTTTCCGAAGCACCATCTCATGGCCGCCCGGTGCTGATCCACGATTTTCGATGTGCGGGATCGCAGGCCTACCTTTATCTTGCCGGCGAAGTCTTGCGCCGGGAGCGGCGGGCCGTCGCGTAATGACGCCACCGGAGAAACGGCGCAACCTCGGTCGGGGTCTCTCGGCACTGTTCGGCGACGATACCGAGGACTACGCCCGCCTGGACCAGGTGCGCGCCGCGAAGACCGTCCCCATTGAACACCTGCATCCCGGCCGATACCAGCCGCGGCATCGCATGGGCGAGGCACAGATCAACGAGCTTGCCCAATCGGTTGCGGAAAAGGGGATCCTCCAGCCGATTCTGGTGCGCCGCCGCCCGGACGATCCGACGGGGTACGAAATCATCGCTGGCGAACGCCGCTGGCGGGCGGCACAGATCGCCAAGGTTCACGAGATTCCCGTTGTCATTCGTGAACTCACCGACCAGGAAGCGCTGGAGATCGCCCTGGTCGAGAACCTCCAGCGCCAGGACCTCTCGGCACTCGAAGAAGCCGAGGCCTACAAAAGGCTAATGGATGAATTCGGCCATTCTCAGGAAGGCCTCGCGCGCAGTGTCGGCAAGAGCCGCAGCCACGTCGCCAACACACTTCGGCTTCTGGGCTTGCCCGAACCGGTGAAACGATTGGTGGACGACGGAACCCTCAGTGCCGGTCATGCGCGCGCCTTGTTGGGAACAGCCGATCCGACAGCGCTCGCCAGCAAGGTCGTCAAGAATGGGCTGAACGTCCGTCAGACCGAACGACTCGCCGCCGAGACGACCGGCGCGGCTCCACGCCGAAAAGCCGCTCCGAAACCGGAGAAAGACTCCGATACCATCGCCCTCGAACGCGAACTCTCGACTCTGCTCGGCGTATCGGTGGAAATCCGCTTCGACGGTGTCGGTGGTGCGCTCGTGCTGACTTACCGCAGCCTGGAGCAGCTGGACGACATCTTGCACCGTCTTACCCATGGCGCCCACGGGCGGCCCGGGGACGCGGTGGCGCCGGAGCCGGCACAGATGCCGCCCGATGCCGACGATCTTACGATCGCCGAGTCCACCTCGAACGACGACGCCGGATCCGGCGATCTGTCGGCCTGATCGGACTCAGGAACGGAGGTCCCTGGCCGCCGCCTGGGCAAGCCGCAACAACGCCCGCGCGCAGACGATGTCCTCCGGCATTCCGGTGCTTTTGCAGTCGATCTCGGCCTCGACGAGGATATCCAGTGCGCCGGCGATGCGTGCTTCGGACCAGAGACCAATCTGCCTCCGAAAAGCGCCTTGGTGCTTGAAGAACACCTTGGGCCTTAGCAGGTCCATCGCTTGGTCGGCCGTTTTCCCAGAGGACACGAAACCGCGTGCCTGATGAAGGCGCATGAAATGACGCGCAACGGCCCGCAGGATCCCGACGGCAGACACACCTTCCGATAGCGCGCGGCTCAGGGATCGATCCAGGGCGTCGACATCCCCTCCAGCGGTGGCGGTCGCAACGGCATCCAGGGACGTTGCCGCACTGTCGCCGATGCAGGCGGCCGCATCATCGACGGTGACGCGCCCTGAATCCCCGACAAAAAGCGCCAGTTTCTCGATTTCTCCCCGCGTTACGGCGCGATCGGAGCCCAGGTTCTGAACCAGATAGTCCGCGACGTCGGACTCCATCCGGATTCCGTGCGCCGCAAGAATTTCAGCGATGAGGCGTTTGATGTCCGCTTCGCTGTCCGCATAGCAGGGAGTCGCGGCCGCGTTTTTCGCTGCCTCGAAGACCTTCCGCAACGGGGACCGGGCGCTCAAGTCGCCGGCTTCGGCAACCACCAGCCCGCCGGCCGGAGCAACATTGAGAAAATCGGCCAAGACATCGGCTACGGCATCGGACGCCTCGCGGAGGCGCACCATATGTCGGCCACCTCCGAACGAAAGCGCCGCCGCTTCATCGGCCAACAGCGCAGGATCCGACTTGACGGCGGCGGCGGTCAACTCCACGGGACCGCCGAAAGGATCGTCGCTGGACGACTCGATGGCGAGCAATGCAGCGACTCTTTCTCCAACCAATCCGGCGTCCGGTCCGTAAACAAGGACCGCCACGCAATCCGGATTTGGGCGGCGAACGAATGAATCGGCATCGCGGGCGCTGATCTTCATTGGGATGACCCGCCGGCGCCCCCTCGTCCAGCGAAGTAGACACCGATCCGAGCGCGGATGTCCTGGGCGATTAACAACGCCGACCGGTCGCGGGCGTTGTTCTCGGCGCTCAACGTAGCGAATTCCGAATCGAGGATGTTGTAGCTGCTCACCACATCGGCAGTCCCGGAGGTGACGGTCTTTCCGTTCGATGTGTCGACGAGCCAGAACTCGGCGCCGACCAATAGATTCGCCCGAGTGGCCAATGCCGTACGACGGACCGCCAGTTTCTGAATACTCTCCTGGAGTTCGACCTTGAGCCGGTAGGTCGGACGCGCCGGTCGGCCACGGGGGTTCAGCATATCGAGCAGATGATTGTGAACGTTTTGACCCAAACGGTCGGAGATGGGCGAAATCTCCACACCGGCGAATTCGGCGAGCACGCCGTCGCTGGTCGCCGTCTCGGAATACAGGGGCCGAAACCCACATCCGGAAAGGAGGGCGAGACCAAAGACGACGGCGGCAATCCGGTTAGGGCACAACATTCACGATCCGGTTGGCGACGACGATCACTTTCCGAGGTTCCTTGCCGTCCAGAGCCCGAGCGACATTGGGATGCGCCAGCGCCGCCGAACGCGCCGCCGCTTCGTCGGCGTCCCGGACAATGTCAATGGTCGCCCGGAGCTTGCCGGCGACCTGGACACCGACGGTCACCATGTCGTCCAACAACATCGCCGGATCGGCTTCCGGCCATGCCTCTTCCGCGAGCAACGTATCGCGTCCCAACTGTTGCCAAAGCTCCTCGGCCAGGTGCGGCATCATCGGACCGACCAGCCTCGCCAGAGCCTCAAAGGCCTGGCGGCGGACCCAGGCGGCGTTCTCGTCGTCCCCCTCCAGATCCGAAAGGGCGTTGGTGAACTCGCGAATTCGGGCGACCGCACGATTGAAGCCAAATCGCTCAAGATCGTCACCGACCCGGTCGATGGTCTTGTGCATCTCGCGGAACACGTCGAAAGCCGCGCTGTCCTCCAATTTAGCCGGTCGAGATGCACTTGGCGGTGCAACGGCGCGGCCCGATTCTGTCATCAACCGCCACAGGCGGTTGACGTAGCGCCAGGCCCCGTCGACGCCGGCCTCGGTCCATTCCAAATCGCGGTCGGGTGGGCTGTCCGATAGCATGAACAGCCGTGCCGTATCGGCCCCGTAGGTATCGATGATGGTCTCGGGATCGACGACGTTCCGCTTGGATTTGCTCATCGATTCCGAGCGGCCCACCGTCACCGGCGCACCACCCTCGACCTGGACGACGGTTCCGTCGGCCTGGCGTTCAATCTGCTCGGGGAACAGCCACTTCCCGTCGGCGTCACGATAGGTTTCGTGGCACACCATACCCTGCGTGAACAGGCCGGCGAACGGCTCGTCGAAACCGAGGTGTCCCGACCGCCGCATGGCGCGCGTGTAAAAGCGCGAGTAGAGGAGATGCAGGATCGCATGCTCGATACCGCCAATGTACTGATCGACCGGCAGCCAATAGTCGACGGCAGCACGATCGAGAGGGCGATCCGCCCGCGGCGAACAAAAACGCGCGAAGTACCAAGACGAATCGACAAACGTATCCATGGTATCGGTTTCACGCCGAGAAGGCCTGGAACACGTGGGGCAGGGAACATGTTTCCATGTTGGATGGTAGTCCAAAGGGTTTCCGGGGGCATCAAACCGGACGTCGGTCGGCAACACCAAAGGTAGGTCGGACTCAGCGACGGGAACGATCCCGCACTCGTCGCAATGGATGACCGGGATCGGGCACCCCCAATAACGCTGCCGTGAAATGCCCCAGTCGCGCAGCCGGTAGGTGATGGCGGCTTCGCCGGCGCCGGCGTCAACAAGCCTGCGGGTCATTTCCGCTTTCGCCGCCGGAACGTCCAGTCCGTCGAGAAAGCGCGAATTGATCAGACGGCCATCGTCCGTGTAGGCCTCGTCGGCAACGCTGAACGTCGCCGCGTCCGTGTCCTCGGGCGCGACCACCGGCACGACCGCAAGACCGTACTTGCGAGCGAAATCTAGGTCGCGCTGGTCGTGGGCCGGACAGCCGAAGATGGCTCCAGTTCCGTACTCCATGAGGACGAAATTGGCGACATAGACCGGAAGCTCCCATCGGTCGTCGAACGGGTGCACGGCGACAAGCCCGGTGTCATATCCCTTCTTCTCGGCCGTTTCGATCGCTTCTTCGCTCGTACCCAGGCGGCCGCACTCGGCGATGAACTCAGCCAACGCGGGATCGGCCGCGGCGAGTTCCGCGGCCAACGGATGGTTGGGCGAGATGGCGCAGAACGAAGCGCCGAATAAGGTGTCATGGCGCGTCGTGAACACTTCCAGCCGATCATCCCGGCCCTTCAGTACGAATTGGACACGGGCGCCCTCGGAGCGGCCGATCCAGTTCTGCTGCATCAGTCGCACGCGATCCGGCCAGCGGTCCATCTCCGCCAGTGCGTCGAGCAGCTCGTCGGCATAGGCCGTGATGCGCAGGAACCATTGGCTCAACTGGCGTCGTTCGATCAACGCGCCGGATCGCCAACCGCGGCCGTCGATCACCTGCTCGTTCGCCAGCACCGTGTTGTCCGCCGGGTCCCAATTGACCCACGATTCCCGGCGGTAGGCGAGCCCGGCCTCAAGGAAATCGAGAAACGTCTTTTGCTGATGATGGTAGTAGCCGACATGACATGTCGCCAACTCCCGCGACCAGTCGATGGACAGGCCCATCGACTTGAGCTGCCCGCGCATGGTGGCGATGTTTGAATACGTCCATTCTCCTGGATCGATGTTGCGTTCGATGGCAGCATTTTCGGCCGGCAAACCAAACGCGTCCCAACCCATCGGATGCAGGACATTGAACCCACGGGCTCGCTTGTAGCGGGCAATTACGTCGCCGAGCGTGTAGTTGCGGACGTGCCCCATGTGAACCCGTCCTGACGGATACGGGAACATTTCAAGTACATAGTACTTGGGTCGCGAGGGATCCTCGGTCGCGGTGAAACAGCCGCGCTGCTCCCACGCCCGCTGCCATTTTGCTTCGGTTCGCTTGAAGTTATAGCGCGCCATGCTCTCCGCCGGGTCCACGGGGTCGCGATCAGAATGGTTCCGGCGCTGGCCGGTTAAAGGACTATTGCTGCAGGGTCTCGAATCCGAGCTGACGGGCCTTGGTCAGAATGGCGTCCTCGATTTGCGTGCCCGTGCGCTCCGCGATCGGCGCATCGCGCCAACTGCCGACATTGTCCTGCACTTGCCGGAACACGGCCACCCGAACACCATCAGCGCGTAGCGTACGGCCGAGAATATAGACATTCATCTTGAACCGCTCACGCGGCGTTTCGGGGGGCGAATGCCAATCGGTGATAATGACGCCGCCGAACGGGTCAGCCGAATTCACCGGCATGAAGGCGATCGTGTCGAGCGAAGCGCGCCAAAGGAAACTGTTGACGCCAATGCCCGAGCCGCCAAGGGCATTCCGGGATTTCTTATCGTCGTCACCGAAGACGTTGAGACCGCCCTCGCCGAATACGGTTTCGCGGCTTTCCAGATCGCTGGTCGTCGTCGGGGCCGGAGCGCCACGACGCCGGTCCTCGGGATAGTCACCTTCGAGCGGAACACCCTCGCACGCGACCGACAAGGCGCCGATCAGCGTGATGGCAATCAACGAACGAAAAACGGCCGGTGAAACCATGTCGAAACTCCAGACCACGCTCCTTCTCGTAGCGATGAGGAATAATCGTGTCAACCACCGCCGCCGTCACGACGCTACCGTGGCGTCGACAAACCAAAACATTTAGGTTTCTCGAACTTGGCGGAGGAGATCCGGATGAGCCGAAGAGACAGGCGCAGGCAGGCGAGCCGAACAGCATCGCCAGGTCCGCGCCCCGCGGGGGGCCCCCCTTCGGCCGACGCCCGGCGCGCATTCATGGGGGCGGTCCAGCATTTCCAGGCCGGACATGATTCGCAGGCCGAAACGCTCTGTCGCCAGGTTCTGAGGGCGATGCCCAACAACCCCGACGCCTTGTTGCTGCTGGGCATGATCATGGGGCGGTCCGGCCGCTATGACGAAGCCGTTTCGGTCCTGGACCATTGCATTGAGCAGGCGCCGGGAAACCCCGCAGCCCACCTCAACCTTGGCCGAGCGCTGGCGGCACTAGGCCGCACTGATGACGCCTTGGCGGCCTACAACCGGTCCCTTCACATCGAACCCCGGCTGGCCGAGGCGCACTACAGCCTCGGCAACCTAAAGCGGGAAGCGGAGGAACTGGATGACGCGGCGTCGGCCTACAGGCGGGCCGTCGAGCTGCAGCCATCGTTTGCCCCCGCCTGGGACAATTTGGGCAATGTCCTGCAGGAACTCGAGCGCTATGACGAAGCCTTGGAGGCGTACCAGCAAGTCCTCTCGCTCGACCCTGCTTCGGCATCGGTGCACAACAACCTGGGGACCCTGTTCTGGCAACTGAAGCGGCGACAGGAGGCGATCTCCGCCTACGAAGCGGCACTCCAGATCAATCCGAGATTCGCCGACGCCTGGGTTAATCTCGGCAAGGCGCTGAAAGACGTCAATCAGCCGGAACAGTCCGAGGACGCCTTCAAGCGTGCCCTCGACATCGACAGCGACAATGCGGACACGCTCGGCTACCTCAGCGCACTCTACGAGCAGATCAACCAATTGGACGACGCCATGGCCACGGCCGAACGTGGCCTCGCCATTGATCCCGACCATCCGCGCTGCAACCTGGTCGCGGCCATGTGCGAGCGTCGTACCGGACGGGTGGAGGTTGGTATCCACCGTTTGGAACGGCTGGTTGACGACCTGAAGCCGCAAAGCGCCGTTCGAACCCTGTACCAGTTGGGATCGCTCCATGACCGGGCCGGAAACACCGCAGATGCGTTCGAAACGTTCCGCAAAGCCAATCGCCTGGCCCAGGACCTCGGCGACGGCTACACGACGGAGAAGGCCCGCTACCTCGAAAAGCTCGACAACATGAAAGCCCGGTTTACGCCGGACTGGATCGAGAGATGGTCGCGGCCGGCGCTGTCGGATGAGCGGCCGACCCCGGCATTCCTCGTCGGCTTCCCCCGCTCAGGCACGACACTGCTGGAACAGATCATCGACAGCCATCCACGGTTGAAGGCGATCGATGAGCGACCGACGATGGATGAGGTGACGCGCCTTTTGGAATCCGAGTTCGGCGAATACCCCGAGGCCCTCGCGGCGCTCGGCGCGTCTGACATCATGGCTCTTCGGGACGCCTACTTCAGGGTCGCCGACGCGTATGTCGATCGCGACCCGACCGACATCGTCGTCGACAAGATGCCGCTGAATCTAACCGACGCCGGACTGATTTACCGGCTTTTCCCCGACGCGCGGTTCATCTTCGCGCTGCGTCATCCCTGCGACGCCTGCCTGAGCTGCTTCATGCAAGATTTCACCGCCAACGATGCCATGGTGAATTTCTTCACCATCAAGGACACGGCCAACCTCTACGACAAGGTCATGAAGCTCTGGCGCCAGTACCGGGATGTCCTGCCATTGAACTGGCATCGCATCCGCTACGAAGACTTGGTCGCCGACTTCAGGGGCGAGGTCGAGGCACTGCTCGATTTCCTGGGGGTCGGATGGGACGATGCGGTCCTTGAGCACACCGATCACGCCCGTACCCGGGGCCGCATTTTCACGCCGAGCTACCATCAGGTTTCCGAGCCCATCTATACGCGGTCCCGGTACCGATGGCGCAACTACAGCGACGATCTGGCTCCGGTCATGAACCAGTTGCAGCCGTGGATCGACTATTACGGCTACGACGCCGACTGAAGTCGAGAACGAAGCGGCACGACGGTCGGATTGCCTCGGTCGTCGAGATAACCCCAGTCCGACATCACGGGTCCGTGCAGTTCAATCACCTGCGCAACCTGGGCATCGGAAAGCGTGCCGCGCCACGTACCCGCCTTGCCGGCGGAGAAGAACCGGTCGCTCTTCGACGATTTCTCGGAGAATCCCCTGCGCCGCTCCTGCCCGGCAAGTTCGCGAAAGGACGAGAACTTGACGGCGCGGCGCAGTCTGGCAGGGTTCTTGGGCGTGCCGAGGAAGTCGACGACGCCACTGAACGCCTTGATCGGATCGCGCAGAATATCCTCATAGCGCATGACGTGCCGGAACAGGCCGGGCGCCAGCGTCCAGCCGCGCACGTGCTGACTCCACGTTCCGAGGTCCTGATCGATTTTTCCCGGTCGCCGAGGCAGGAAATGAACCTCCGTGCCCGACCCGGCGATCGCATCGTCGATGCTGATCCCGTAGTGGCGGGAATAGGACACCATGACGTCGAGGGGATTCCGAATCAGATAGACGGCGCCGAACGTGACCTCGGGGGTGATCGTCGGGGTATCGTCGAACTTCGCCAGCCGGTTATGGGTCTTGACGAAAACGACGCCGGGACCGGATTGGGCCAGCAGGCGATGAGCCTGGGGCCTCGCGAGGTAGATATCCTCGAGCGGGCGGTCGTCAACGGGGCCGCCGAACACCTGCTCATACGGCCAGGTCACCATGTCGCCGAGCGCAAACTGATCGAGGCTGTTGATGTCGACCGGTTGCGCCGCATTGGTGAGGAAATTGGCCAGGAAGGCGCGAAGCCAGGTGTTACCCGACTTCGGATAGGATGCCAGCCACAGGATGTGAGACACGAGAGCGCGTTCCGATGGGATCACCGCCGCAGGCGCAACCAGCGGAGGCCCCGCCTGCAATCACATCTTAGCAAAAAGGAAAGGGAGCGGCCGAAGCCGCTCCCTCCCGAATACCGGTTTGGATCGAAATCAGAAGCTGATGACGATACCGGTGACGCCGATCCAGCTTTCCAGATCGTCGGCGTTACCAACCGCTTCACCTTCCTCATCCTTGTAGGCAACGGCGGCATGCCAGTTGATGCCCGGGCCGAGGTTGTAGGTGCCGGCAATCTCCCAACGGTCCAACTCGTCATCACCCGACAGAGCGGCCGTCTGCGAGCCTTCGGCTTCGGCCGTCTGATAGTTGAGGCTGACGCCGTAGGGGCCAGTCTTGTAGCTGGCGCCGACGTTCAGGGTCCAGGAGTCGAGGGAGTTCACGGCCGCCGCGGAAGCGCTGGTCGCGGCACCCGTCGTGTTGATCGTCGAGTAGGACGCACCAACAGCGAAGCCCGAGAACGTGACGTTCAGGCCGCCCTGGAACTGCATCGGATTCTGGTTCGGACGCACAGCAGCGTTGGCTACCGTGTCGTCGCCCCAGTACATCCACCCGAACGAGGCGTTGAGGCCAACACCGTCGAAGTCGCCACGGTAGTTCAGGCCGACGCTGATGCCGTCCTCAAGACCGGTCGAGGCCTTGGTGTTGCCCTGGCCGGTGTCCGATGCCCAGCCGATACCCGCCTGGAAGCCGGCGAACCGCGGCGTGTAGTAAGAGATCTGCTGCGGGTCGTTGGCGAAGAACCGGCCCGAGGTGTTACCGAAGGCCGAGTTCACAAAGCTATGGCCGGTGAGGTTCGGCGACCAGAAACCGTCATAGTCCGAGCTGTCGATGTTCTGACGGCTGACCGTCGGCGCGCCATAGTGCATCTTGTAGTTCGGCATGTTCTCCGAACCGAAGACCACCTGGCCCATCGTCGGGCTGGTCAGGGTGATGTACGCTTCGTCGATGTAGTCACCGGTGCTGACGGTACCGCCCGACAGACCTTCGAGCTGGATGTCCACCGCAACCTTGATGCCGTTGTCGAGGGTCGTCGATCCCTTGAAGAACACTTCGGTCTCTTCGAAGATGTCGAAACCACGACCGGTACCACGGCCAACGCTGGCCTGGGTCGACGCGTCACCGTCATGGTCGATGATGCCGATCGACTGTTCCATGTAACCGCCGAGGCCAAGCTTCAGCGGCTCGGCTGCAGTCGCCGGGCCAGCGGCCAGAACGCTTGCAGCAACCAGGGCGCTCGTGCCCAAAAGAGCCTTTTTCATACCTTGCTCACTCCTTGTTGACTTCTTACCCCCCCCCCTCCGGGGGCCAATACGCTGCACCGGGTGCACCCGGCACCCTGTTTATGGCGCAATACCGCCACGGGGACGCTCACGGGTCAAGAAACACCCAACCCTTGGTGTGACAAAACTTCCCGGTGTGTCATTAACGCAACAATTCTAGGCACCAAGGCACCCCTCGGCCGCCAAAAAGCCGATTCCAGCAAATCCACAGGCGCCACCCGAGACAAGACGGGCCACCGTCGACCGGCTTACCCCGCCAAGCGCGTAAAGCGGTGTGGGATTCGCCCCGGCCCATGCGGCAAACTTCAACGGTCCCAGCGGCATAGCGTCGACGTGACTGGCTGTGCGGAAAACCGGCGACAACAGAACCGCATCGACTCCCCAGGCCGTGGCGCGGTGGATTGCTGGCAGCGAATGGGCCGCCGCCGTGACCAGCCAACCGTTGCGGTGCCAAGTCCGCCAACAGCGGGGCGCCCGGCCGACCAACGCTTCCGGCCAGTGAACACCGTCGGCGCCGATGGCTGCAGCGAGGTGCGGATCGGCGCCAACCAACAACCGTAGTCCGAGGCGCCGACTGACCTTTCGCAGGCGTACGGCTAGGTCATAGCGCTCCGGTTCGCCGTAGTGACGCAATAGCACGGCACTTCCGCGAGGCAGACGGGACAGCGCGGGCATCGGATCGGGCAACCGTACGGAGTCGGTCATCAGGATCAGTGGCGGAAGGTCGGACATGGCGTGCCTCGATTTGAGACGTCGCGCGAGGTCTGCTACGGTCGGCAATCCGAAACAACCTCCCTTACCGTGGCGCACTCATGACCGCCAAAACCATGGTAACGCAAAGCGCGATGCAGGCGGACATTGCCGCCAATCTCGCCGCAGTCAAAGCCGAAATCAGCGCCGCTGCTGCCGCCGCCGGCCGGCCGGACGATGCTGTGACCCTGGTTGCCATTGCCAAGACCCATCCTGGGGAAACCGTTAGGAAGGCGCTCGCGGCGGGCCATCGCGTCTTCGGCGAGAACCGCGTTCAGGAAGCGGAGGCCAAGTGGCCAGTACTACGGGAAGCCTTCCCGGATCTTCGTCTCCATCTGGTCGGTCCGCTGCAGACCAACAAAATGGCCAAAGCCTTGGCGATGTTCGACGTTATCGAAAGCGTCGATCGTCCCAAACTCGCCCGCACTCTGGCCGGATCCGTGGACCGCACCGGCCACCGGCCCGGCGTGCTGGTGCAGGTCAACACCGGAGAGGAACCCCAGAAGCATGGCGTTCTGCCCGGCGACGCCGATTCCTTCGTCCGTGAATGCATTGATGTCCTTGAGCTTCCGGTACTCGGCCTGATGTGCGTACCGCCCGTCGACGAAGAGCCGGCCCTGCATTTCGCCCTGCTCCGCGATATCGCCGCGCGCAACGAGCTCGCCGAGCTCAGCATGGGCATGACTGCCGATTTTCCGGTTGCCGTGCAATTCGGTGCGACCCTGGTGCGGGTCGGCACGGCGATCTTCGGCGAGCGTCCGCCTCCTCCCGCTTGAGTGGCGCGGTCAATCCGTTGCCGCCGCTGGTCCGAGGGCCTCGATCAACGGGCCAAGATGGCGTTCGTAGCGGCGCCATCGGGCGACGGAGCTGGTATAGATTCCGCGTCGGACCTGCGACGCGCTGGCCGTCAAGACCGGGCGGTCGGTTCGCTGGAAGGCCAGGCACCCGTCTTCCCATGCCAATCCACAGTGGTCGATCAGTCTGCGGCTCTCGGTTTCGGTATCCGCTACGAGATCTTCGTAGCGAACCTCCAGGATGCGGCCGGGCAAGACGGAAGCCCAATGGTCCATCAGTGCCTGATAGGCTCGGTAGTAGCGTCCCAACTCGGTGAGGTCCCAGGCGAATGGCTGGCGCCCGCCAAAGAACTGCAAATAACACGAAAGGCACGTGTCAACGGGGTCGCGCACGCAACGAATAATCCGCGCCGCCGGTACGATTAGATGGATCAGCCCGATGAAAAAGAAGTTCTGCGGCATCTTGTCGGTGATCCGTGCCTGTCCGGTGCCGCGGGACCGAAGTCCAGCCACGTACGAATCGCCGAGGGCGCGAAAGGCGTCTGTCTTGAGTTGACGGGCATTCTCGGGAAACCGGGCTCCCGAGCCGGAACGGGAGCTGCCGGCAAGGCGTTCGACGTCACCCAGCTCTCCGGCTCCGAATACCTTGGAATGGCTGGCCAAAATCTGCTCGACCAGCGTCGTCCCGGACCGTGGCATACCGAGCACGAAAATCGGTACATCGGACGGGCACCCCGCGTTCCGATGGCGTTCGAACAGATCGGAATCGAAGACTTGAGCGATCCGTTGCACCTTCGTCTCGTCTTCGCCGACGTCGTACTCAAAACTCTCGCGCCGCAGTTTGTTTCCCCGTTCGAAACACCGGAAGGCGTCGTCGTAGTCCTTGATGTCTTCGTATGCCTTGCCCAGGGCGAAACAAAGGCGCATGACATCCCCGGCGCCCGAACCGGGATCGGCGAGGAGCCGCTCCATCTTGCGGATGTCGTCATCGCGTTCGGTGAACGTTCTGACGTTGGCGAGCAGCCGATAGGTTTCGGCGAAGCGGGGCTGCACGCGTAGGGACCGCCGATAACATTCGATCGCCTCGTCCGAGCGCCCGAGCGCACGGAGAACGACTCCCTGTTGGTTGATGGCCTCTACCGACCGCGGATCGAGTTCCTCAGCGCGCCGGAACGCTTCCAGGGCTGACGAGGCCTGGCCCGCATTCTTCAAAGCGATGCCGTGATTATGATGATGTTCAGCGCTGTTGGGACCGAGTTCGACGGCCCGCCCCGAAATCCTCGCGGCGTCCGCATAGCGTTCGAGCAGGTTCAACACGACGCCGAGGTTGTTGATGGCATCGAGGTTGTTCGGATCGGCGACAATGGCCTTTTCCAATGTCACCGCGGCTCCCCCGAAATCCTTCGATTTGAACAGGACGGCGCCCAGCAGACCTAGGACAAACGAATCGTTTGGCGTTTTGCGCAGGATCTTCTCGCACAGACGCCGCGCCTTCTGAACCTTGCCCTCGCGGAACAGATGGTACGCCCGTTGGCGGTCGTCCTCAGTCGAGGGTGCGTGCGACCGACTGCGCATGGTCACGTCCGATCATCCGTGTGAATGGCGCCCGCGCCATCCGATGCCATCACCGATCGGCGATACCTATCACACGGATTTGCCAGGGCAAATGATCCCGCATCCTGGACCAACAGCATCACGCCGATTGGGCGGGTTCGCAGACGGTCATCAGATCGCCGGTCGCGCAGACTTCGAGCAACGCGATCAGATCAGCGATGGCCACGGCGACACACCCTTCCGTCGGACCGTAGCCACGTGCGGCGACGTGCAGAAAGATCGCACTTCCAGCGCCAGGAACGACCGGGTCATCGTTGTAGCCAATCACCGCAAGCAGATCATAGAGCCCGTCGTCCCGCCACAAACGCTCGTGCCGCGCGGAATGCGGCAGGCGAATCAGTTGATTGTACGCCGGATCGGCGGGATCGTCGCACCAGCCATCGTCAACGACAATGGCCCGTACCGGCAGGTTGGTAGCGGGCGGGGCAACTCGATCTGGCCGGTACATGACCGACCGCAAGGGAAAGACCCCGGCGGGAGTCGCACCATCCCCTTCCCGCTTCTCGGCTCGGACTCCGGTTCGACCGAGAGCGCACCGCACCCTCCGGTCGCCCCAAGTGCACATGCCGTCGGGCGAGACAAAGATATCCATGGCGCTGTTATAGAGCAGCCGACGTCACCGCTGCCAACCCGCCGACGTGGGGAGATGTCACTCGCGGATATCGAGTTGAGGTTGGCGGGCCTCGGCAAGCATAACGGCGTCACGGTAGCGACCAACGGGTTGGGCCGCGGCCAATCCCGCCGCCGCCGCGGCATCAGCAGCGAACGCCGCCTCGCCGCGTGCCCACGCGAGGACGTCGCTGTGGTCTGCGACAGACGCGGGGGGACCGGAAACAGCCGCAACCTCCGCTCGGGCCCATTCGAGGACTTCGAGATGTTGCGAAACGGGCGACGGCCCCAACGTTTGCGGCCGGTCGTCCGGATTGACCCACGGTTTCGCCGCGGCCGCTGTGACGGTTTCCGTCGAGTCCCCGTCCTCTCCGGTGATCAGGGCCATAGCGTGCTCGCCGACGTCGCGACCTGTCGATTCTTCGATGACAACATTGGCAACGGACACCGCCAATCCGATGAGCCCGCCGAACAAACCGCCACCAGCCACCCGCGGCACGGGGTCGATGCCGTCGCCGGTCCACTCCCCATAGAGGGTCGCCACAACCGGGATGTGCTGAAGCGGATTGACCACATCGAGCAGGTCGAAAAACGTCAGGCCGTCATCGCCGAACGGCTTGAATCCGCCTCCTTCGTCACCGCTCGAAGGCGGGGATTCCGTGGCGTTCGACCGTACCTCGGCGCCCGGCGGTGGCAGCAGGGCCGTTTGGACCGTGTCCATGCGGCCTCCCTTCGTCCAGATCGTCTGTCAGCGTCGCAAGCCGCGTGCCACGGCCAAAATCGCCGGAAATCAGGGCGCTAGGGATAGATGGATTGATCGTCGCCGAACGCGACAAGGCAAAGATTGCCGGCCAGATCCAAAAACGACCGTGCGGTCCCGGCCGACCTCAGAACAGATGGCCGCCACGATCGGCTTTGGTGCGCATGTAGGCTTCGTTGTGCCGATTGGACGGAAACGCGTGAGGAACCCGCTCCGCGATCTCGATTCCACACGCCGCCAAGCCGTCGACCTTCGCCGGGTTGTTGGTCAGCAGCTTAACGCGGGCGAATCCGAGCTGACGCAGCATTTGCGCGGCCGGCAGGTAGACCCGTTCATCGGCGTCGAAACCCAGCTGCTCATTGGCATCCAGGGTATCGAAGCCGCGATCCTGCAGCCCGTAGGCACGAAGCTTGTTGACCAATCCGATCCCCCGTCCTTCCTGCGCCAGATACAAGAGAACGCCGTTTCCGACCGCGGCGATCTCGCGAATGGCGCCACGGAGCTGGTCGCCGCAATCGCAGCGGAGGCTGCCCAAGAGATCGCCAGTAAAGCACTCGGAATGCAGCCGGGTCAGAACGGCGTCGTCGGACGACGGTTCGCCGACCACCAGCGCCAAATGCTCAAGCCCGCCATCGAGAGGCCGAAAGGCGATAATCCGCACGTCTTCGGCCTCGAGCAGAGGCACCCGAGCCTCACTGACGACACGCAGCGTCCGCGCCTCGGTGTGCTCGTATTGGAAAACGTCGCCGGCATCGACCAGAAACAGGTCATGCCGCAACGCCCAGGCGGCGAAGTCCTCGGCCTCTGGATCCAGCACCCGCGCGACCAACGCGGCAGGAAGGAGGCGGGCTGTTTTGGCCAGCATCACCGCGGCGCTTTCGCAGCTGAACGAATCGACTTCGGCGACCGACAGATCGAAAGGTGGCGGTGACGGCAGGCCCGAAAGCGGGTCGGCTAGATCGCGAACGCGTTCCGCACTGAGACCGTCGCCGGCATCGACGCTCACCACCCTGACGCCGCCTCCGGTGAGGCCGAGTACGGTGGCCCGGCGGGCCGTTACCGCCAGGACCGGGCGATCCCGGGCCATCGCCGCGAGACTGTCGATGCCCTGCGGAGTCGCGGCCTCCGACGCCTGAATCACTGCGGAAGCGCCGGCGCCGCCTCGGATGGCCACGATCCGGCCACGCCGCAATTCCGCCACCGCCCGGTCGACGGCGAGCAGCGACACCGGCTCGCGGCTCGCCGGCATGGGAATGACGCGGGGGTCAGAACGGGTCATGCGTGTGCTAACTCGAACGGTGTCCTCCTTTGCCGACGATAAAGCATTACCGGGCTCTGTTGAACCATCGCGACGCCGTGCCCGCCGCAGGTTCGGCAATCCTGCTTCGGAAATCGGGCAATGCCTTCGCTGACGCGCGCGGTTGCCCGGGGCGGTTGAACGCCGCCACGGACCGTTTATGTTAGCAGGTGTCCGAACGCGAAACGCGTCGTCCGATCGCCGTGGTAAACGACAGCGGAAGCCGATGAGCAACGGCAAACGGGTCCTCCTGGTCGACGACGACGAAACTCTGTGTGAAATGCTGTGCGAACAGCTGCAGCTTCACGAAGAGTTCGTCACCGTCTCCGCCGATTCCGGCGCCAAGGCCTTGGAGCTGGCCAAGGCCGACTATTTCGACGTCGTTATCCTCGATGTCGGTCTCCCCGACATGGACGGGCGGGAGGTGTGCCAGTTGTTGCGTCGCGCCGGGGTCAAATCGCCGATCATCATGCTCACCGGCGCCGATACCGACGCCGACACCATCCTCGGACTCGACGCGGGCGCCAATGACTACGTCACCAAACCATTCAAGCTCGGTGTCTTGTTGGCGCGGCTCCGGGCCCATATCCGCCAGCACGAACGCAGCGACGACGCCGTGTTCACCATCGGCCCTTACACCTTTCAGCCGAGCGCCAAGCTCCTTGTCGACAACGGCACAAACCGGAAGGTCCGGCTTACCGACAAGGAAACAGCGATCCTCAAGTATCTCTATCGATCCGGCAGCCGTGTCATCGGCCGTGACGTTCTGCTCGACGAGGTGTGGGGTTACAACGCCGGCGTCACCACCCACACACTCGAGACGCACGTCTATCGTCTTCGGCAGAAGATCGAAGAAGACCCCTCGCAAGCGCGCATCCTGGTCACCGAATCGGGTGGTTACCGGCTGATACCCTGAAGGTCCATGACCCTTGGTTCGTGTCCGCAGGCGCGGATGAACCGCAGGAGATCTTCTGGCGCAATCGCCGTGGTCGCCGCGTTCGTCAGCGGGTGGCAGTTGACCGCGTCGTACTCCATCAGCGCCGAGTCGATCACCGGCACGACCCGTCCTTCGCGATCATTGATCAACGACAGCGGCGTCACTGCGCCAGGCTCGATTCCAAGCACGTCGAAAAGCAACTCGGGCTTACCAAACGACAGCTGCGCCGCGCCGATCGCATGGCGCAGCACCTTCAGATCGATAGCCCGATCCTCCAGCGCCACCACCAGCCACAGGGCGCCTTTCTTGTCCTTGAGAAACAAGTTCTTGATGTGGCCGCCGGCAAGATCGCCGCGCAGCGCCTTACTCTCCTCGACGGTGTAGACCGGCGGGTGGCGGACGGTTGTCGTCTCGATACCGAGTTCGGCGAGACGCTGGAACAGGTCGTCTTCGGTGGCGGGCATGGCGCGGACCCTAACCAACGGCGGATGCGGGCTCAAGCGCCGAGTCGGCAAAGACAATCGCCCTTGCAAAGGCCTTGTCATCGCTTAATATCGCGCGTCACCGCCCTGGGGGCGGTCTACGCGGGCGTAGCTCAGGGGTAGAGCGCAACCTTGCCAAAGTTGAAGTCGTGGGTTCGAATCCCATCGCCCGCTCCAACTTTCTTCTTCATGATCCTACAAACCCGATCGTCGGTAGGCCCTCGACCTCGACGATGCGTTTCGGCGCGGCGATAATGCCGGTCGGTCGACATTGAGAACCGGATCATGTTTCGATACTGGACAAAGATCCTCACAGTGGCGTCGGTGTCATTGATTGCGGCTTCGCCGACAGCAGGCGCAACAGAGTACAGACCCGGCGACGTGTTCCGTGACTGCGACACCTGCCCGGAACTGGTGGTCGTACCGGCCGGTGCATTCGTTATGGGTCTTGGGGGTCGCTACAAACAGGAACTTCCGGAACACCGAGTCAAGATCGCGCGTCCGTTCGCCATCGGGCGGTATGAGGTCACGTTCGATGAGTGGCAGGCCTGCCTCGACGCGGGAGCCTGCGAACACGAACCCGATGACCACAAGTGGGGACGCGGTCGGCGGCCGGTGATCAACCTGACGTTCAAGCAGATGAAGGGCTATGTCGCCTGGCTCAGTGCTGAGACCGGAGAGACCTACCGGCTGCCCAGCGATGCCGAATGGGAATACGCCGCGCGTGATGGCACGGTGACCGAGTTCTGGTGGGGCGACGAGGTCGGAGAGAACCTTGCCAACTGCCGCGATTGTGGTGCCGAGTGGAGCGGCCTCGGTTCAGCGCCGGTCGGATCATTCGAGGCCAATCCCTACGGTCTGTTCGATACCGCCGGCAACGTCTGGGAATGGGTCGAGGACTGCTGGAATCCCAACCACGAGAACGCGCCCGCCGACGGCTCGGCCCGCACCGACGGCGACTGCGGCAAACGCGTCATCCGCGGCGGGTCATGGTACTACGTTAAGAAGAACATCCGCTCTGCTTGGCGGTTCAAGAACGATGCTCGAGTGAAAAGCTATTGGCTCGGCTTCCGAGTGGCTCGCGAACTGCCCTGAAACAGCCTCGCAAACGCTGCCTCAGACCAAACTGCCGGCTCCAGCAGAAGCCGGGAGCCGGCAATGGTCTTCGTTACCGGCGTCTGAGGGCTATTTGACGGCGAGGGCCCGCGCCAGTTGGCTCAGCGCTTCCTGATGGCGCTTGCTGGGAATCTGCGAGAAGTTGCGCACCAGTTCCAAGCACATGCGCTGACGAACCGAAAGCTCTGACTCGGAATTGCGTCCTTCGAGTCCGTCGAAGAAGTAGCTCACAGGCACGCGAAGGACCTGCGCAATCTCATACAGCCGACCAGCCGAGATCCGGTTGATGCCGCGCTCGTACTTGTGGGCCTGCTGATATGTGACGCCGATCATGTCGGCCATCTGTTGCTGGCTGAGCCCCAACATAACCCGGCGCTCCCGAATGCGGCTGCCGACATAGCGGTCGACGTCGGTTGCCCGGTTCACCGTCTTCACCTCTCCATCAAACGGGACCATGCTCTGGACCTCCCGGAATCAAACGCTTCCCCTGAGCGTCCTCTTGTTTACGCGACCCGCACGGGCCCCCGGACGCGTCGGGTATCGACACACGTCAAAGCGGTTGCTCAGCCCCTGACAACCGTTCCCGTCTCGCGCGTGCGAAACAAAGCGTTTCTACACCAAGGTGCCGTAGTAGCGTTCGCCCCTTCCGCGCAGGACGCGTACTATAGCAGCTTTCGACAAAAACCATAGCGCAAGTTATCGGATGGGAGTATTTACGGTTAAGCGAACTGGCGCAGCCGTCATCGTACGCCAGCTTTCGCGGACGCGAGAACCCCGCTACGGGGACTGAGCGAACGAGGATTTTGTATCCAGCGGCCTACTTGATGCCCTTGGGTCCGCTGCGGCCGGCAAGATCGTCGAGTTGGCGTTGCATGTGATTCAAGCGCAAGCGCAGTTCCTCGATCTGGTCCTCGGAGATCGGCGCCTTCTCGTCGCTTTCTTCCTTGCGCACCTCGTCCTCGCCGAAGAACGGACTGAACATCTTCATCGCACCTTCGAAGATCGCCATGTTCTGCCGACTCATCTCTTCGAACTGCCCGAACGGCATAAGTTCGTCAAATGCCTCGCGCATCTGCCCACGCATCCGTTCCTGGTTATGGGTGAACGATTGCATGGTGTATTCCAGATAGCGTGGCACGAGCACTTGCAGGCTGTCGCCGTAGAAGCTGATCAGATGGCGCAGGAAACTGACCGGAAGCAGTTTCTGCCCCTTCGATTCCTCCTCGACGATGATGTGGGTCAGCACTGAGCGCGTTATGTCTTCCCCGGTCTTCGCATCGAAGACCGCGAAATCGTCGCCGTCTTTCACCATTTGCGCGAGATGATCGAGGGTGACGTAACTGCTTGTCGCCGTGTTGTAGAGCCGCCGGTTGGCGTACTTCTTGATCGTGATTGGCCCGTTGCCGGCCCGAAGGTCGGCTCGAGACCCCTGCTTTTGAGCCATTGCCCATACCCTTTCGCGTTCGTCTCAGAGACGAAATGGTGCCAATAAATATCGGCGATAAGATGCTGCATTGCAAACCTCGCAAACACGCAGGCGCGAAAGAAATCGGCCGCCAAATGCGCGTCACGCGAATTTCCGCGCCTTTGAGCTTATCGCAATGCGATATCATCGAACACCAAGCCGGGCAGTTGGCGCGATATTATTTTTTATTATCAAATAATTAACTCGAAAAGATGAGGGGCATCGGCTCCGATCTCCCATATTGCAACTGCGAAATGATCTTTATTCGCGGCGCAAAATCCTGTAAACGATTTGGCTCTTTCGCGATCGCCGGGTGGCTTGACCTGGCGTGTGGCGGGCGGGCGAATGGCCGGCGTGATTCGATGCACACCCGGCCCGCTCGGTTATTCTTGGGGGAGCGATCATGGCAATTCAGAAAGTGGGAATCATCGGTGCCGGCACCATGGGCCTCGGCATCGCGCACGTCTGTGCGCAGGCTGGCCGCGAGGTGGTTGCGGTCAAGGCGACCCCTGGTTCGACCGAGAGGGCCCAGCAATCCATCGACAAAAGTCTCGGCAAGATCGTCGAACGGGGCAAAATGGAAGCCGCCGAGAAAGACGCGATCATGGGACGGATCTCCTTCTCCAGCGATGAAGCGGCCGTCGGCGATTGCGACTTGGTCGTCGAATCGGTGATCGAAGACATCGGTACGAAGAAGGAACTGTTTCAACGCCTCGAGGGGGTGTGCCGCCCCGACGCCCTGTTGACCACCAACACCTCGACGTTGTCGGTCACGGCGATGATGGCCGTGTGCAAGGAGCGCGCACGAGTCGCCGGCTTGCACTTCTTCAATCCGGCGCCGGTGATGGGTCTTGTCGAGGTCATTCACGCCTTCGAGACTTCGGACGCCACCGTCGAGACCTTGATCGGGTTCTGCCAGGAGATCGGCAAGGATCCGGTGCTGGTTCAGGACACCACGGGATTCATCGTCAACCGATTGCTGACGCCTTACATGCTCAATGCCATTCGCATGCTGGAGCGCGGCACCGGCACCATCGACAGCATCGACAACGCCATGAAATGGGGTGCTGCTCATCCCATGGGGCCGTTCGAACTTGCCGATTACATCGGCCTCGACGTTGTCGAAGCGATGTCCACGAGTATTTATCTGGACGTGCGTTCCGAACATCATGCACCGCCGCACACCCTGACCCGTTTGGTTCAGCTTGGATACCTGGGACGGAAGACGGGCAAGGGTTTCTATGACTACTCGCAGAAGCCACCGATCCCCAATCCCGACCTGCTGCATCCGGTGATCTAACCCCGGGGCCACCGCCCGGCCGCTTGTCAAGCCAGCGCGATCTCCCTATCCAACGACGCGACCCCGACAGAACGTCGGGGCCGGACAGGGGGATTCTGGATTGATCAACAAACCTCCGCCGTCGGTCGCCGCGTCCGCGGCGCGGAGCGTGCGCGCCACCGCGATCGGGTTCACCGCCATCCTGATGTGGGCGACGCTGGCGTTGTTGACGACGCTCACCGGGCGGGTCCCACCCTTTCAGCTCGTGGCCATGTCATTCACGGTGGCGTTCGCTTTGGCGACCGCGCGTTGGCTGATCGCTGGCGGACCGGTGATGCGTCACTTGCGCTGGCCGCCTGCCGTGTGGCTGCTCGGCGTCGGTGGCCTGTTTGGCTATCACTTCTTCTATTTCATGGCGTTGAGGAACGCGCCGGCGGTCGAAGCCAGCCTGATCGCCTATCTCTGGCCGCTGCTGATTGTCGTGTTCTCGGCGGCGCTGCCGGGCGAGAGTTTGCGGTGGTGGCATCTTGCCGGGGCCCTGGCCGGGCTTGCCGGCACGGCCCTTCTGGTAACGGGCGGAGGACGCGTTTCATTCCAAACCGGCTTTGCACTTGGATATGCGATGGCCGGGGCTTGTGCGCTGACATGGTCAGCGTATTCGGTCCTCAGCCGTCGATTCGCCCACGTTCCCACGGACGCGGTCGGCGGGTTCTGCGGCGCGACGGCAGTATTCGCCGCCCTGTGTCACGTGGCGTTCGAAACGACATCATGGCCGGTCGGTACGGAATGGTTGGCCGTGCTCGGTCTGGGTCTTGGCCCAGTGGGTGCCGCGTTCTTCACCTGGGACCACGGAGTCAAACACGGCGACATCCGCATTCTCGGTGTGGCCGCCTATTCCGCACCCGTGTTGTCGACGCTATTGCTGGTTGGATTCGGTCGCGCCGAGGCGACGTGGGTGGTGGCGATCGCATGTCTGTTGATCGTCGGTGGCGCCATCATCGCATCGAAGGACATGCTGCGCCGGGGGTCGTAGGCGAACCGGGTCAGCGCGGTGACTCGGCCTCACCGTCCGGCCCTGAAGCCGGTGCAATCTCCACCTCGCCCTCATCCTTCTCGATGGCGATCTGATCGACATCTCCGGTACTGAGGGCAACGACCAGCCCAGCAATCACTAGCCAGCCGACCGCCGATACTGCGACCCAAAAGGCTAAGGCCCGCGGCCAGGTCAACGGCCGCCGTTCAGGGTCCGTGGGATCGGTGCCCTTCGGCCGTGTCATCTCCTGATCGGGCCCCCTTGGTACCTGCCTTAGTCGTTGCCGGTCACGTCATGCCAGCAATCCTCATCCGGCATTCTAAACGTTAATTGTGACCTTTCAACATTCCTTGTTTTACTGAAATTTCGATCAAAAACCATAATAACTGGTAAATATTGATCGATCCTTCCGTTCGCGGCGCACAGAACGTTCGCGACCGGGACGATCGTCCTTCACCGATGGAATCGTTGCCGAACCGTGACGGCCGTCACAGCCGAACAATGGCATGCTGCGCTAGCTAAGCCGCAGAGTGGACACCCGACGGTGACTTTGCTATTTCCTCGCAGGCCACCGCCCCGCCCCCCGAAATCATCTTGGACCGGAAGACGTTATGGACCACCTCGATGCCTTGGAAAGCAAGAGCATCCACATCTTGCGCGAGGCCTTCAACAAGATCGACAACCTTGCCATGCTTTGGTCGCTCGGCAAGGATTCCAATGCCATGGTCTGGCTGGCCAAAAAGGCTTTCTTCGGCCACGTTCCCTTCCCCCTGGTGCACATCGACACCGAAAAGAAATTCCCCGAGATGTATGCCTTCCGCGACCGATACGAGAAGGAATGGGATCTCGATCTGCGCCGAGGTATCTGCCCGCCGGTCGAAGAAATGGACCCGACGTTGCCGCCCGCAGCGCGCTCGGCTGCCCGCAAGACGGCCGGCCTGAAAGCCATGCTGGACAACGAAGGCTTTACCGGTGTCATCGCCGGTATCCGCCGAGATGAAGAGGGAACCCGCGCGAAGGAGCGGGTGTTCAGTCCTCGCGGCGAGCAGAACACTTGGGATTTCCGCGACCAGCCGCCGGAGTTCTGGGACCAGTTCAAGACCGATTTCGCTCCGGGGACGCACCTCCGTATCCATCCCATCTTGCATTGGACCGAGATCGATATCTGGCGCTATGTCCAGCGCGAGGGCATCCCGACGATCGATCTCTATTTTTCCAAGAACGGCAAGCGGTACCGGTCGTTGGGAGATAAGGACATCACCTTCCCGGTGGGCAGCACGGCCAGCACCATCGACGAGATCATCGATGAGCTGAAGACGACCAAGATCGCCGAACGCTCAGGACGGGCGATGGACCACGAATCCGAGGACGCCTTCGAGCGCTTGCGCGCCGACGGCTACATGTGACGGCACAATCATGGATCAGAACATCGTCGGCCATGTCGACCACGGCAAGTCGACACTCATCGGCAGACTGTTTCACGACACCGGTTCCCTGCCCGAAGGCAAGACCGAAGCCATCCAAAAGATGTGCGAGCGGCGGGGCATGCCGTTCGAATGGGCATTCCTGATGGATGCGCTCAAGGCCGAACGCGACCAGGGAATCACCATCGACGTCTCGCAGATCCACTTCAAGACGGCACTACGGGACTATGTGCTGATCGACGCGCCGGGACATCGCGAGTTCATCAAGAACATGGTCACCGGCGCCGCCCAGGCCGACGCGGCTGTCCTCGTCGTTGATGCCCAGGAGGGCGTCCAGGAACAAACCCGCCGTCACGGTTATCTGCTGCATTTGCTCGGCGTCCATCAGGTTGCCGTGGCGATCAACAAGATGGATATCGTCGAGTTCTCCGAAGCCCGCTACCAGGAAGTCGCCGCACAGGTGAACGACTACCTCGCCGGTATCGGCATCGACTTACAGCATACGGCGATCGTCCCGGTGTCATCGCGTGACGGCGACAATATCGTCACACTGTCCAAGCGCATGGCCTGGTACGATGGCGTGACTCTCGCCGAGGCCCTCGACATCTTCCAACCGCCGCTGCCGCCGCTGGAGCTGCCGCTGCGTTTCCCGGTCCAGGACGTCTACAAGTTCGACGACCGGCGCATCTTCGCCGGGCGGATCGAAAGCGGCCATCTCCACGATGGCGACGTCCTGCTGTTTTCACCTTCGAACAAGACGGCCCGGATCCACAGCATCGAAGCCTGGAATTCCAAGGACAAGGTTATGGCCGTACGCGCCGGGCAATGCGTCGGTGTGACCCTCGACGAACAGCTTTTTGTCGAACGCGGCGAGATGGCGAGCCTTGTTACCAACCCGCCGATGCTGACCAACGTGTTTCGCGGCCGGCTGTTTTGGCTTGGGCGCAATCCGCTGGCCGAAGGCAACCGTTACAAACTCAAGCTCGGCACCGCCGAGCATATGGTTGAGGTCGAAAAGATCGAGCGCGTCGTCGACGTCCAAGACCTCGGCACCGCCGATTCCAAAGTCGTCGAGCGGAATGCCGTCGGCGAGGTCGTGTTCCGGGCGCGCCGTCAGATCGCCGTCGATCCGTTCAGCATCAACATGCTGACCGGCCGCTTCGTCATCGTCGAGGACTACGACATTGTCGGCGGCGGGCTGATCAGCATGGACGGCTACGCCGACCAGCGGCCGGGTCAGACTGTCCGCTCAACCAACATCACCCGCGTCGAGCATCGCGTCGGGATCGACGAGCGTTGGGATGTCAACGGTCACAGGGGCGGCATCCTGTGGCTTACCGGACTGTCTGGCGCAGGCAAGTCGACTCTCGGTTTTTCCCTCGAACAACACTTGTTCCGCAAGGGCTACCAAGTCTATGTGCTCGACGGAGACAACGTGCGTCACGGACTTTGTGCCGACCTCGGATTCTCGCCCGAGGACCGCGTCGAAAACATCCGCCGGGTCGGACATGCCGCCGGACTGTTCGCCCGCGCCGGTTTCGTCGTCATTACCGCGTTCATCTCACCTTACCGTGCCGATCGCGATCGCATCCGCGCCATCGATCCGGAGATTTTCCACGAGATCCACATCGACGCCGATCTCGCCACCTGTGAAAGCCGCGACCCCAAGGGCCTTTATGCCAAGGCCCGCCGCGGCGAGATCGAGGACTTCACCGGCATTTCGGCACCCTACGAACCGCCGGTGTCGCCGGAACTGGTCGTCAACACCGCCAATCACTCGGTCGAGGAATGTCTGGTCCAGCTCGATAGATACGTCTCCAACATCCTCGCCATCCGGGCCAAGTAAGCCGGTATCGTGACCGGTACTGTCCACCCGGTGATCTTGTCTGGCGGCGCCGGTACACGGCTGTGGCCGATGTCGAGGGCACTCCGGCCGAAGCAGCTCCTGGCGCTGAATTCCGACCTCAGCATGTTGCAGGAAACGATACAGCGGGTGACCGGACCGGGCTTCGCGCCTCCCCTGATCATCTGCAACGATGAACATCGGTTCGTGATCGCCGAGCAGATGCGCCAGCTCGGCGTCGGACCGGAAGCCATCGTGCTCGAGCCGGCCGGCCGCAACACAGCACCGGCGGCGGCTGTGGCTGCCCTGCTTCTGGCTGACCGTTACGCCGACCCGACGATGCTGATGCTGCCCTCCGACCACGTCATCGACGATACGGCTGCATTCCATGCCGCCGTGGAGATCGGCGCCCAAGCAGCAGCGGACAATGCGTTGGTTACTTTCGGCATCCCACCGACTCGGCCCGAGACAGGCTATGGCTACATCCGTCGCGGCGGACCCTATCCTGGAATCGACGGCTGCCATGCCATCGACCGGTTCGTCGAGAAACCGGATCATGAAACCGCCGAGACTTATCTGAGCAGCGGCGAGTACGACTGGAACAGCGGCATGTTCGTGTTTCCCGTCGCCGTTTGCATCGAGGAGCTGGATCGACTGGCGCCCGACCTGATGGCCGGTTGCCGCGCCGCTGTCGCAGAGGCCATGGCGGATCTCGATTTTCTCCGCCTCGCCCGCGATCCCTTCGTCGGCATCAAGTCGATTTCTATCGACTATGTGTTGATGGAGAAAACCGACAAAGGCGCCGTGGTGCCGGCCGAGATGGGTTGGAACGATGTCGGGTCATGGTCGGCGCTTTGGGATATCGGCGCCCGGGACGGCGCCGGCAACGTTGTCCTTGGCGACGTCATGACCCTCGATTCGCACGAGTGCTACATCCGGGGCGAAGGAAATCTGATCGCCGCCATCGGTGTCGACAACATGATCATCGTCGCCACCGACGATGTTGTCCTGGTGGTCCCCAAGGACCGTGCCCAGGACGTGAAAACTCTGGTCGAGGAAATCGAAAAAGCCGGCCGAACCGAGCACTACGTGCATACCAAGGTGTTTCGACCTTGGGGAACGTACCAAAACATCGATGCCGGGCCCCGGTTTCAGGTCAAACAGATCGTCGTCGATCCCGGCGCTCGGTTGAGCATGCAGATGCACTATCATCGGGCCGAGCACTGGGTCGTGGTCAGCGGCACGGCCAAGGTCACTCGTGACGACGAGACCTTTTATCTGACTGAGGACCAGTCCACGTACATCCCTCACAACGTCCGCCATAGTCTCGAAAACCCGGGCAAGGTGCCGCTGAGGATGATCGAGGTCCAGTCGGGCGGCTATCTCGGCGAGGATGACATCATCCGCTTCGACGACACGTACGGCCGTGCGCCAAAACCGCCGGCGGAGGATTGATCCTCGACGTATCTGCGGTTGCGGCTTCTAGGCAGGATCGGCGGGGACCGTCTCCTGCATGGACCGGCGTTCGCTGACGATCCGGTACCATTCCGCAAGGTTGGGCCGAGTGAGCCGCCAATCCAGGTTGCCAAGGCGGAAATCCAGATACCCGAGTGCACAGCCGATGGCGATCAGGCCGATGCTGATGTGGCCGAAGCTGTCGACCTCGTCTTCGAGCACGTCGAGCGAACGGCCGATGACCGCCGTCTGGCGCTCGATCCAGAAGTCCCAGCGGATCGCCTCCGGACGGCGACTGGTTTCCAAGAATACCAGCACGCTGGCGTCAAGAATGCCATCGGCGAGCGCCTGACGGCGGAGCGCCGTCCAACGCGCGCCTCCCGAGGGCGGAATCAACGGGTAGCCGTCGTGCATACCGTCGAGATATTCGCAGATCACCGGTGAATCGTAGAGCACCTCGCCGCCATCGGTGATCAGCGCCGGCACCTTGCCGATCGGGTTGTCACCGGCGAGATCGGTGGCCGGGTCCCACGGATTGGTCGGGATGCGCTCGATCCGTGCGTCCAGGCCGGTCTCGATGGCGGTGATGGTGACCTTGCGTACGTAGGGCGAGGTCGGCGAATAACGGAGCTTCATAACGTTCCCCCTCGAGTCTTCGTCGCCATCCGGAACGACGGCCTAGAACACGTCCTTGCGCCGGCGTATTTCCGCGAACGTGGCGACGGCATCCCGCCCGGCGAGACCGGCGGCACGCTTCAAGTCATCCTCGTCAGCACGCAGAAAAGGATTCGTCGCCCGTTCCTCGGCGATGGTCGATGGCACCGTTGGCTCGCCCTCGGCCCGCAACGCGTCGACCCGTCGGGCACGGTCCCTCAGCGCTTGGTTGTCCGGCTCGACCGAGAGGGCAAAAGCGGCATTGGCTTGCGTGTATTCGTGGGCGCAGTAGACCCGGGCTTCACCCGGCAGCGCCCGCAATTTGCCGAGGCTTCGCCACATCTGTTCGGGCGTGCCCTCGAACAGCCGCCCGCAGCCCAGGGCGAACAACGTATCGCCACAGAACAGCGCCCTCGAATCGGCGAACCAGTAGGCGATATGGCCGACCGTATGCCCCGAAACCTCGATGATCTCGGCGGTCTGCGTTCCAAGCGTGACCGTGTCGCCTTCGACGACGGCGACGTCGAGGCCGGGAATATGCCGCGCATCATCACGATTACCGACAATGGTGCAGCCCGTCGCCCGCTTGATCTCCATGTTGCCGCCCGTGTGATCGCCGTGGTGGTGGGTGTTGAGGATATGGGTCAGGCGCCAGCCGAGCTTGTCGAGGGTCGCCAGAACAGGCGCCGCAACAGCCGGGTCGATGCAGGCGCAGCTGTCGGCTTCCGCATCGCGGGCGAGATAAACGTAGTTGTCGTTGAGGACCGGGATTTGGTGGATGTCGAGGGTGGCCATGGCTGTTCGTCGGCGATGGGTGAGGGCCCGATGACACTATCATCGGTGACGCCCGCAGTGCCAGCAGGTGGCGTCCATCGCAGGGGATCAACATCCTTCGAAAATGCACTAGACTTCGCGCGATGTGGACCGACGCCGTTGATCTCAGGGACTTTTATGCCACCGGCCTGGGCCGGGTCGCGCGTCGCATGATTGGCCGGCGCATCCGCGCGGTTTGGCCGGACGTTCGCGGGTTGACGGTGCTCGGCCTCGGTTACGCGACGCCGTTCCTAGGGCCGTTCCGTGCCGAAGCAGAACGGGTGATGGCAGCGATGCCCGCCGGTCAGGGTGTGTTGCACTGGCCCGTCGAGGGAGCGAGCCTGACCACCCTTGCCGAGGAGACGGACCTGCCGCTCCCGGATCGATCCGTCGACCGGTTGCTGCTCGTGCATGCCTTGGAATGCACCGAACGAACGCGGCCGATGATGCGCGAGATCTGGCGGGTACTGGCCGATGGCGGACGCCTCCTCGTCGTCGTTCCCAACCGCCGCGGCTTGTGGGCACGTTTCGAGCGCACTCCGTTCGGCCACGGCCGGCCCTACTCGTCCGGTCAGCTCTCGCGCGGCTTGCGGGACGTCATGTTCACACCGTACCAAGCACGGACCGCCCTCTACGTGCCGCCGGTCCACTCACGCATCGTACTGTCGTCCGCGCCGGCATGGGAGGAGATCGGCCAACGCTGGTTCACCGCCTTCGCCGGTGTCGTCGTGTTCGAGGCGACGAAGCAGATCTACGCCGGACACGCCGTCCCGGCAAACGAGCGCAACGAAGCGTACGCGCCCCTGGCACCGCGGTAGGCGTCGCCACCGCGAAGGTACTCCGCTAGGCAGTGTCGTCGAGGACCGCCCGTATCGTCGCCGCGGCGGCCGCCGGATCGGCGGCGGCGGTTATCGCGGCACCGACGACGACCAGGGTCACTCTCCGGTCTACGGCGACGCGGCGGATGGCGGCAGTATCGAGGCCACCGACGACACCCAGCGGCACGCCGGCGGCGATGTCACCGAGACGGTCGAGGTCGGCGATGGCGCTACCGCCGGCGGCCTGGCTGTCGAGGCCAGCGTGCACCATCAGCCAGCTGACAGCGAGGCCGTGCAGCTTGGCGACGACGGCGTCGAGGTCGGTTACGGCGATCGCGTCGACAGCAACCGCCTTACCTTCGCGGACGGCGACATCGCAGGCGGCGGCGATGGTGATGCGGTCGGCGGCGCCAAGCACCGTGACGACATCGGCACCGGCGGCGACGGCCATCTCCGCTTCCACGGCGCCGGCGCCCATGGTCTTCATGTCGGCGACGATGATACGCTCAGGAAATTGCGCCTTTAGCGCCCGTACCACGTCGATGCCACAGGCCTTAATCAGGGGAGTCCCGGCCTCGATGGCGTCGACAAACGGTGCCACACGCGCCGCCAGGTCGAACGCAGACTCGACGGAGATCACGTCGAGAGCAACCTGAAGCAGCGGTGCCCGATTGCGCATCGCCGCTAGCGCCTCAACAGGATCATGGCCAACCCGTCTATCTGAGCGGCGGCAGGTTGGCACCGACACTCCGGACCAGACGCGGGTCAGACAATCGAGTGGAAGTCGTTCATGTCTCGGCCACTACGCCCCGCCGGATTCACATCCCTTCGACGAGCACGAGGTTGCCGATCGAAGCGCCCTGGCGGATCGCCTTGACGGGTTGGTAGTCGGCGTCGGCGTACCAGGCGCGGGCGATCTCCATGGAGTCGAACCGCAGGATGATGGTGCGCGGGTGGGCCCATTCGCCTTCGAGGACCTCCAAGGCGCCGCCGCGGGCGAGATAGGTTCCGCCATACTTCTCAATGATCGCTGGGACTTGCTTCTTGTAGTCCTCGTAGGTTTCGGGGTCGGTGACGTCGATCTGGGCGATCACGTACGCGGCCATGGTGGATGACTCCCTTTTCGAGGCTACCGGGTCAGCAGGAACACCGCCTGCTCGCCCACGAGGTTGGCCAAAAACAGACCGCGGCCGATCCGCAGCGGCGTGCCGTTGTGCTCCAACGACACGGCGCGCTCAATGGTGATGCCCATCTCGCGGCACAACACGACGAAGTCCTTAATCGTGCAGAAATGAATGTTCGGTGTTTCGTACCACTGGTACGGCAGCGACTCGCTTACCGGCATCCGACCGCGCACCATGATGTACCAGCGGAGCCGCCAGTGGGCGAAGTTGGGGATCGAGACCACGGCGCGCTTTCCGATACGCAGGAGCTGCTCCAGTACCGTCTTCGGTGCGTGCATCGCTTGCAGGGTCTGGGACAGAACGACGTAGTCGAAGGCCCGATCGGGATAGTCGAACAGGTCCGTTTCGGCGTCGCCCTGGATCACCGACAGCCCGGCACTGACGCAGGCATTGACGCCTTCGGTGGACAATTCGATGCCGCGGCCGTCGACCTGCTTGAAGGCGACGAGGTAGTCGAGCAATGCGCCGTCGGCGCAGCCGATGTCAAGCACGCGGGATCGCGGCGCGATCATGTCGGCGATCAGTTGCAGATCGACGCGAATCGACTTGGGATCGGGGGTCATTGCGCGGCGGCCCGCGCGATCTCGCGATGATAGGCGGCACCGGCAAGGAAGCCGCGCAGAACGCGGCCCAGCTCGGGCGACTCCAAAAGGAATGAGTCGTGGCCGTCGTCGGCGATGATCTCGGCGAAGCTCACGTTCGCGGCGACGGCGTTGAGGGCGTGCACGATGCGGCGGCTTTCGGCCGTCGGGTACAGCCAGTCGGAAGTGAACGAGATGACGCAGAACCGTACCGGCGTATCGCGGAACGCTCCCGCCAGGACGCCGTCGTGACGGTTGGCAATGTCGAAGTAGTCCATGGCACGCGTGATGTAGAGATATGAGTTGGCGTCAAACCGTTCGACAAAGGTCGAGCCCTGATAGCGGAGATAACTCTCGACCTGGAAGTCGGCGTCGAAGCCGTAGGTGATTCCGTCACGATCCTGGAGGCGGCGGCCGAATTTCTGGTGCAGCGCCGATTCGGACAGGTACGTGATATGGGCCGCCATGCGCGCCACGGCGAGCCCCCGGTGCGGTCGCTTGTCTTCCCTCCAGTAGGCGCCGCCGCACCACTCGGGATCGGCAATGATGGCCTGGCGGCCAACTTCGTGGAAGGCGATGTTCTGCGCCGACTGCTGGGCGGCGGTGGCGATTGGGATAGCAGCGAACACTCGATCCGGATACAGCGAAGCCCATTCCAGGACCTGCATGCCGCCGAGCGAGCCACCGATCACGGCAAAGACCTGTTCGATGCCAAGGTGGTCCAACAGCATCGCCTGTGCGCGCACCATGTCGGCCACCGTGATGACCGGGAACTCCAAACCCCACGGCTCGCCGGTCCCAGGGTTTATCTCGCTGGGCCCCGCCGAGCCCATGCAGCCGCCAAGGATGTTGGCGGAGATGATGCAGTAGCAGTCTGTATCCAGCGGTTTTCCGGGACCGACCATGGTCTCCCACCAGCCGGCCTTGCCGGTAACCGGATGGGTTTCGGCGACGTACTGGTCGCCGGTCAGCGCGTGGCAGACGACGATGGCGTTGGACTTGGTCTCGTCCAAGGTGCCGTAACACTGGTAAGCGACCGGGAAATCCCGGAGTTCGACGCCGCAGTCCAACCGCAACGGTGACTCGTGACCCAGCATCACCCGATGTCCCGGCATCGGGTATGCGTTGGAAGGGCCGCCGTTTGCGGCGTCGGCGGGTTTCTTGGGCGTGAACATGGTCAGCGGACTTCGCGACTCACAGCGAATGGGCCGGCGATGATAGCTATGAACCGGCCCTCCGAGTGTCAACGTTTTCTTTGCTTTTGGGAAACCCAGCCATTATCACTAGCGCCCTCGGGCCTCCACCCTCCTACGGAAATCGCGGAACCGACGATGGGCGCAGGGCAATCCCTCGACGACGTGCGTCGCGAGATCGACGCCATCGACGATTCGATCCACGACCTCATCATGCGCCGCACGGCGTTGGTGGAGAAGGTCCGCGACCTGAAGCGCGACTCGACGGTCAGAATCCGCCCATCGCGCGAAGCGGAGATCATCCATCGTCTGCTTCGGCGCCACAAGGGCAACTTCCCGCGGCGCGAATTGGTCGCCCTCTGGCGCCAACTCATCTGCGCGACGCTGCCGTTCGAAGGCCCGTTTTCGGTTGCCGTGTATGTTCCCGAGGCCGGCAGCGGCCATCGGGATCTGGCGCGCGATCATTTCGGCACGTTCACGCCGATGACCCGACATAGCTCCGTTCGGGCCGTCATCGAAGCGGTTAGCCGCCAGGACGCCACCGTCGGTGTCTTGCCGATGCCGCGCCAGGACGACACCGATCCCTGGTGGTGCCATCTCGTCACCGAACGCGCGGATGCGCCGCGAATCATCGCGCGACTTCCGTTCGCCGGGCCTGCGAAAGGCACCAGCGAGGGGCCGGAAGCCTTGGTCATCTGTCCGGTCGGCGTTCGATCGACGGGGCGAGACAGGTTTTTTCTCGCGGTCGATTCAGAGAAGCGGCTCGGCCTGACTCAGTTCCGCGCTACCCTTGAGGAGATCGGATTCATCGTGACTTTTTCTGCCCTCTGGCGCGAAGAGCAGGGCCCGCGTACGTGGCTGTATCTCGCCGAAGTCGACGGCTATGTCGCGGAGGATGACCCGGGGCTGGGCAAGATCCAGGAAGCGCTGGGATCAAGGGTGAACCGGATTGTGCGACTCGGCGGTTATGCGGCGCCGCTGACAACAGACGAACTCGGCCCCCCGGCAAGCCAGATGGCTCGCGGCACGGGCGCCCGACGCTGAGGTGATGTGATGACCGCTCCCGTTCCCCATCCCGGTATCCTTGACATTACCCCATATGTCGGCGGCGAATCGGCCATTCCGGGGGTCGACCGGGTCATCAAATTGGCTTCCAACGAGGGTGCCCTGGGGCCCAGTCCCCTGGCGGTCACAGCGCTTCGCGATTCGGCCGCGACGGTTCATCGCTATCCGGACGGTGAGTGCGGGGCGCTTCGGGATGCGTTGGCGAACCACTATGGACTGGATGCCGCACAAATCGTCTGTGGCGCCGGCTCCGACGAGATCATCGGTTTCCTTGCCCGAGCGTATGCGGGACCGGGCGACGAAGTGCTCTACACGCAGCACGGATTCCTCATGTACGCCATCGCCGCGAAGGCTGCCGGCGCGACGCCGGTGACGGCGCCGGAGACCAATTTGACTGCCGACGTGGATGCGCTTCTGGAAGCGGTGACGCCCCGCACGCGGATCCTCTTCCTCGCCAATCCCAACAACCCGACCGGCAGCTATCTGCCGGCAACGGAGCTGTCGCGTTTGCGCGAAGGTCTGCGCGATGACGTGCTGCTGGTGATCGACGCGGCCTATGCCGAGTACATGACGCGGAATGACTATGAGTCCGGGACTACGCTCGTCAACGGCGGCGCCAACGTGGTCATGACCCGGACGTTCTCGAAGATCTTCGCGCTGGGCGGCGCGCGTTTGGGATGGGCGTACTGCCCGCCGGCCATCGCTGACGTCGTCAACCGCGTGCGAAACCCGTTCAATGTCGCCGCGCCGTCGCAAGCGGCCGGAATCGCTGCGCTCTCGGACGTTGCCTTCGCCGATCAATCGCGGGCTCACAACGACCGCGTGCTGGCGTGGACGACGGAACACCTGGGCGCCCTCGGCCTCTCTGTTCCACCCAGTTTCGGCAACTTCATCCTTGCCCGATTCTCCGAAGAACCGGGACGCGATGCCGCGTCTGCCGACGCGTTCCTGAGATCCCGCGGGATCATCGTCCGGCGCATGGCAGGTTACGGGTTGCCCGAATCGCTGCGCATCACCATCGGCCTCGACGATGAGATGCAGGCGGTGGTCGATACGCTCGCGGAGTTCCTCGGCTGACGCCATGGCCACGGATCCTGCCTTTTTCGAGCGCATAGCGCTGATCGGCATCGGACTGATCAATTCGTCACTGGCTCGCGCGGTGCGGCGTGACGGCCTTGCCGGGCATATCGCCGTGTGTTCGCGCACCCACGCGTCGTTGGACAAGGCTCGCGAACTGGGCATCGCCGACTCGACCACGACCGATGCCCGCCAGGCGGTCGACGGCGCCGACCTTGTCGTCCTCGGCACGCCGCTCGGCGTTTATGCCGATATCGCGCGATCGATGGCGCCGGGGCTGAAAGCTGGAGCCATCGTTACCGATGTTGGCTCGGTCAAGCAGGCCGTGATCCGGGATGTCGGTCCACCCATGCCGGAGGGAGTCCACTTGGTGCCGGGCCATCCGGTCGCGGGCACGGAGCATTCCGGTCCGGAAGCCGGCTTTGCCGAACTGTTCGACGGACGCTTCTGCATCCTCACGCCGCCGCCGGGCACCGACGAGGAGGCGGTGGCGCGGGTTCGGGTGCTGTGGGAGCGGGTCGGCATGAGCGTCGAGATCATGGACGCCCATCACCACGACCAGGTACTGGCGATCACCTCCCATCTGCCCCACCTGATCGCCTACACAATTGTCGGCACGGCCACTGACCTGGAAGAGCATTTGATGAAGGAAGTGGTTCGCTACTCAGCCGGCGGCTTCCGCGACTTTACCCGTATTGCCGCCTCGGACCCGGTCATGTGGCGCGATGTGTTCCTCAACAATCGCGAAGCGGTGCTGGAGATGCTGGGAAGGTTCAGCGAGGACCTGACTGCCTTGCAGCGGGCCATCCGTTGGGGCGAAGGCGACAAGCTGTTCGACCTGTTTATCCGCACCCGCGAAATCCGCCGCGGCGTCATCGACGCCAAACAGGCCTGAACCCTCGTCCGCTACGATCGACCCTGGTGGTCGGCTTCGTTACCACTCGATGCGTTCGACGTTCTCGAACTCGACCTCGCTGCCGTCGTCCAGGCGCACCGTGCCCGACGCCTCGCCTTCGAACTCAAGGCCGCTGTCGGTCTGTGTGTACCCTACGTCGCCATCGACGTGCAGTGTCCAGCTACCATCCGTCGGGCCGCCGCTGACGCCATCGAGGTGCAGGACGTCGGTCCAGCCGGCACCGCCATCGAAGACGTCGTTGCCATCACCGCCACCGAAGATGAACAGATCGTTGCCGGCGCCGCCATGGAGGTCGTCATTGCCGGCGTCACCGAAAAAGACATCGTCACCGGCGCCACCGCGGAGGTCATCGTTCCCCGCGCCGCCTCTCAGCGCGTCGTCACCCGAACCGCCGTGCACGAAGTCGTCACCGGCGCCACCGCGAAGATCGTCATCACCGGCCTGACCGCGCAGATCATCGTCACCAGATCCGCCGCGAAGAACGTCGTCACCCGTGCCACCACGGAGATCATCGTTTCCAGCAGCGCCGCGGAGGTCGTCATCGCCGGCACCGCCTCGAAGCAGATCGTCTCCGGCGCCGCCGCGAAGGACGTCGTCACCTCCACGGCCGCGGAGCTCGTCGTCCCCACCGCGCCCACGCAGATCATCGTCTCCGGCGCCGCCGGTCAGAAAATCGTCGCCGGCACCACCGCGCAGGACGACGCCTTCTGCGTCTACAGTCTCCTCATCTTCATCGTCTTCAACCGGCGCCTCGTCCAATGCCAAACCGTCGAGCACGTCGTCACCGTCCGCCTCCGCCGTGACGGCAGCTTCCGTCTCGTCGGTCGGACCACCTTCACCAGCTGCGGCAGCCGCTGCATCGGTGACAACTTCTTCAAAGCGCCGTGCGTCGCCGCCCGACGACCCTGCAGCATCGTCTCCACTGCCGCCGCCCGCAGGTGCAGGCGGTGCTCCAAGGTCAATTCCAACGCCCCCACCGGTGCCTCCACCGCCGGCCTCCGGACCTGCCCCGCCAGTGTCTGGCGAAGTCGATCCCGCCTGTGTATCGCCGTCTGCCGAGGGGGCAGCGGTGTCGTTGTCGGTGTCTTCATCACCGGCGGCTGTGACGATGTCTTCGGTCGTGGCGATTTCGATGTCTTCGGTTTCGGCTATGTCGGAGATGATCTCTTCGGACGTGGCCCGATCACCCTGGTGGACGGCGGTGAAAAGGTTGGTGTCCTCGATCTCGGGCTGGTCGCCCGCCTCGCCGGTGTTATCCTCGCCTTCGAGCTGCTGGTCGCGGGTTTCGGTCAGCACCGTCAGGTCATCGAGCACCACCTGCTCGTCGTTGGTCTGATTCTCGTCCTGTTCGAGGTCTTCGTTCCGACCCTGGGTATCGTCCGCCATCGTCGTCCTCGCTCATTCAGAAATCAGGGCGGCTGACGCTGGAATCATGCCGGTTGATCGGCATCGCGGCCAGCATTCGCAGGAAGGGATTCAGGGGCGAACGCCGGATAATGATCACCGGCATTCTTGCCTGAAAAAGCGCGCGAAAGCAGTGACCGATGTCACAGCGGGCCATCTTCGCGGTTGCTCCTACTAGCGACTCAGCGCTCCCGGAAGGCTTCGTTGATCGACGAATAGACCGGCTTCAACAGGTACTGCAGCAGCGTCTTCCGCCCGGTCTTGATGTCGGCCTGCACCGTCATGCCCGGGAGCACAAGATTGCGATCGGCGTTGCCGCCGACGTAGTTGCGATCCAACTCGACAACCGCCTTGTAGTAGGGCGTTTCGTCTTCAGCGACGAACGTCGATGCCGAAACGGAACGCAGACGGCCGGATATGCCGCCATAACGCGCGTAGTCATACGTCAGGACTCTTACCGTCACCGGCTGTCCGACTTCGATATGGCCGACGTCGGTCGTCGCGACACGGGCTTCGACGATCAGCTCCTTGTCCATCGGCACGATCTCCAAGACCAACGCACCCGGTGCAATGACGCCGCCGATGATGTGGGCCTGGAGTCCCTTGACGATACGGCGCACGGGGGCGCGTATCTCCAGACGGTTGGCACGGTCGTCGAGTTTGGCCACCGCCTCGCGAACCTGGGCGAGCTCGGCCGTGACCGCACCCATCTGCGACAGCGCTTCCTCGCGCAGCGTCGTTTCAAGTTCGGCCAGGCGGCTGCGAGCCTCGGCCAGGTCCTTGGCGGCCAGCTGCCATTCGCCCTGCACCTTGACATAATCACCGTACGCCTGGGTGACCTCGCGCTGCACTTCGAGGAACTCGGTCCGCGTCGCCAGTCCCTTCTCGACCAATGGGCGGCGAAGATCGAGTTCCTGCTTGAGGATGTCCATAACCTGCTTGAGGGTGGCTTCCTGCTCCTTGTAGAGCGCGACGCCGGACTGACGCTGCTGAATCTGGCTTTCCAGGACCACACGTTGGCTGTTCCGCGACGCAGACTGGATCTCGAAGATCGCCCTCTGATCGGCGGCCTGATCCGCGTACTCGGGGCCGAAAAGGGCGAAGTCGGCATCTCGCTCCTCGGCAAAGGCGCGCAGCCGTTCGGCTTGCAATACGAGACCGGCCAGCCGGGCCCGCATCTGTTTCAGTTCGGCGGTGGCACCAGCGGGATCCAAACGAACGAGTACGTCTCCCCGTTCGACGAAATCACCATCAGCGACCGAAATCCCCGCGATGATGCCGCCTTCCAGATGCTGGGCCGCCTGGAGTTGCCCCGCGGGAACGACTTCTCCGGCCGCGTTGGCGACCTCGTCGACCTGCGTGAACGATGACCAGACAATGAAAGCGGTCACGACGATCGCAATGGCCAACACGGTCAGGCGGACAAGTCCGGGAACACCCGCCTCTTCGAGAACCACCGACTGGGCGAGAAGCCGGGCCTCACGGCCGCCGCGCCGGCTTGGACGGGCAGTAACGGGCTGAGCCACGGCGCCCGATCCCGCCGCCGCACCGGCGTCGGCACCGCCGTTCTCACCGTTGTTGCCGATCGGCCGAAAACGGATCGGCGCAACCCCCGGCGGCCGCCCGTGCGGATGGCTCTGATCGTCGCGGGCCGCTTCGCTGCTCATGAAAAGTCGCTCGGGATCAGTTTTTCGACGTCGGCGCTGGGACCGAAGGCGCGCAGATGCCCGCCGTCCAACCAAACCGTCTTGTCGGCGAGGCGGCGATGGCTTGGCCGGTGTGTCACCAGGAACACGGTCGTCCGGCCGCGCAGGGACTCGATCGTCTCCATAAGCTTCTTGTCCCCGACAGTGTCGAGGCCGACTCCCGGTTCATCCAGCAGCAGAACCGGCGCGCGCTTCAGATAGCCGCGCGCTAGGTTCAAACCTTGCAGAAGGCTCCCGGGCAATTGCCACGTCCGGGCATCGCCGATACGGACCTCGAACCCCGTCCGCCGCCACTTGCCCGATCCCTCCTCGAGCGCGAGCACGTCGTCGAGGATGCCGGCTTGATTGACCGCCCAGCGCAAATCCTCGTCGCTTGCCACCGGGTCCGCCAACCGCAGGTTCTGGGCTATCGTACCATAAAAGAACTCCGCCTCCTGCGGCACATACGCAATTGTCCGGCGCAGCTCGATGGGATCGAATTGGCGCACGTCGCGGCGGCCGACGCGAATGCTGCCCGCCTGGGGCGTGTAGATGCCGAGCATCAGCTTGATCATCGTCGACTTGCCGGACCCGTTGCCGCCGATCACCGACACCACTTCGCCGGGTTCAACCGTGAAGCTGAGGCCGACCAACGCCGGATCGGCGGCCGCCGAATAGCGCATGGACACGCGCGAAAACGCGACCCGTCCCTCGACCCGTCGATCGCTGATCGATACCCGATCCGCTGACCCCTCGGGCTTCATCGTCATCAGGTTGTTGATCTGGCCGATACTGGAGCGTACCTGCGTCAGCCGCCCCAAGGTCACCAGTCCGGTCTGTAAGGGCGCTAAAACCCGCCACACCAGAATCATCGACGCCACCAGAGCGCCGACCGTCATTTCCCCCTCGAATACGCGAAACACGCCGAAGGCAATGGTTGCCGTTCCCGCCGCGATCATCAGGACGTGGGACAACGTGTTGATCAGCGAGGTGTACTGGGCGATGCGAAAACTGCCCATCGCGGCGCGGGCCGAAAGGTCCCGGAAACGGTCGAGCCAGGCGCCCTCGGCGGCGCAGAACTTCAGGGTGCGGACCGTCGCCAAGGTCTCGACAACGAACTCCTGGCGCTTCGATCCGGATCGCGTCGCCTCGGTCACGGCCGCGCGGACCAGGGGCGCGACGATGAAACCCAGCAGCGCCATCAGCGCCAGGGGCACGAAGGCGATGGGTCCACCGAGGAAGGCGATGACGACGATAAACACTACGACGAACGGCAGTTCCAAGAAGACCAGCGCCATCGGGCCGGTGAAGAAATCGCGCACCGTCTCGAAATCCTTGATCCGCGAAACCTGGGCACCGATGGTGGCGTGCTCCAGCATCGCCGGAGGCAAGAACAGGATGCGCTGGAACACCGCGTTGCCGAGGATGTTGTCCAGCCGCGCGCCGACGAACATCAACGCGCTCGCGCGGACGAACCGCAATAACAGGTCGCAGGCCAGCGCGATGACCACGCCAATGCTGAAATACGTCAGGGTCGTCAGAGACCCTGTCGTGACAACCCGGTCGTAGACCGCCATCACGAACAGCGGCGTCGCAAGGGCGAACAGGTTGAGCACGAGGGTCAGTCCAAGCATCTGATAGACCAGCTGCCGAAACCGCGTGACGATGGTCGTGAACCAGCTTGCCTTTCCGGGTCGCCGGTCGATGGTTTGCTCTTCGAGCCTGGAAAACAGATAGGCGGTGCCTTCCCAGTCTCCGATCTCAAGGTTGGTTTCCATTCCGAGTTCGGGGTCGAACGCGCGGATGTCGAGATCGGATTGCCGCAGAAGCACCATGGCGGGTCCGCGGCGTGGCACGAACAGGCACGGCATCAACCGCGAGTCCATGCGGTCGAGCCGGGTCCGAACTTGCCGGCAGCCGAATCGCAGGTTGGCCATGACGTTGAGGAAGCCGGTGATGTCCAACTCTTCGGTGAAGTGCGGCAGCGCTTCGGCAATCTGGCGGTTGGTCCCCCGCCATTGCATCGCCTGCAGCAGCGGCATCAAACACGCCGACAGATCCGTCGACGACGTCAGCTCGTCAAGCGGATGCTTGGCGACGAAATCGTTCCCGGCGAACGCTTCCGGCGTGACCACGTGATCGGTCATTCAGTCCTCACCGGCTCGATCCGCGGGCCCGGCCGCGCCTCAACCGGAGCACGTTCGACCAGCGTTCCGTCATGGATCTCGAAGGTGCGGTCGGCAAGGCGCAGCAGCGATGGACGGTGGGTGTTCAGAACCAGTGTGCAGCGTCCTTTGAGCTTGGCCAGGAATTCACGCAGCAAGGCGTCACCGGCTCCGTCCATGGCGCTGTTGGCTTCGTCGAACAACACCACCCGTGGCCGATCGACGAGCGCTCGAACAATGGCAATGCGCTGCTTGACGCCACGGGCGACCGTGTCGGTTGCACCGTCGCCAACGGGCGTGCGGTATCCGAGCGGCATCGTTGCGACAACCTGTTCCAGACCGAGAAGCCGCGCGATGGCCAGCGCGTCGTCGGTCTTCTGAGGACGGAACATGGTGATGTTGTCGATAATGGTGCCGTTGAACAGCTTGCCGTACTGGGGCAGGTAGGCAACGCTCGAACGGACGCTGGCGGGATCGAACGCCGAGACATCGTGGCCGTCGAGGAACACGGTCCCCGCTGTCGGCTTCAAAAGGCCCGACATCAGGAACAGGAGCGTGCTCTTACCACTCCCGTTGGCGCCAACGAGCCCGATGGCTTCGGCCGCGCCAACGCGTAGACTGGTTTCTCGAATGATCAGCGGCAGGTCTTCACCGTCTCGATTGCGGCCATAGCGGAACGCCACACCACGAAGCTCGATCTCACCGCGTATCGGCGGCAGGCTCGGCAATCCCGGCGGCGCTTCCGGCGGTATCGCCAGTGTCTCCTCGACCTGCTCGCGCGCCAGACGGATCGACTGAAATCGTGTCCAGATGCCGACGGCGCGCTGCAGCGGCCGCATCGCCCGTCCGGCAAGCATGGTGCAGGCGACCAGGCCACCTACGGTCAGCGCTCCGTGGATGACCAGCAAGGACCCGAGGCCGACGACGAGGAAGATCGTCACCTGCGAGAACACCGCGCCGATGCTCAGTGCCGTCGTGCTGTGTCTGATCACGCGCCGGGCGGCTTCGGTACACGTCTCCTTTCGGTACACGTCTCCTGCAGCCTCTCGTAGCGTTGCAGGATCTGGTTTTCCATCGCCATCGACTTCAGCGTGTGGATGGCACCGAGAACCTCGATGATGAGATTGAAGCGGCGGTCGTCGGCGGTCCGCCGGTTTTCGAGCGACTGTCGCAACCGTACTCCGACGAACAATGCCGACGCCGCGAACAATAGAATGAGAAAGACCGGGACGAAGACCAGCGGACCCGCGAGATAGGCGATGATCCCGAGGTAGACGAGCGCGAACGGAAGGTCGCAAAACACCAGGATCGCCTGGCCCGAGTAGTACTCCTTGACGGTGCGCAAGGCATTGAGCCGCTCGAGATGGACGCCGGATCCGTGACGCTCGAAGTCGGTGATGTTGGCTGCGAGAATGCGCTCCATCGCCTCGCAGCCGGCGAGATGCTCGAACCGTGCCCCCATCCAGCCGCCGATATACGACCGTCCCAAACGAAGCAGCGCTTCCAAAAGCAACGCCACGCCGATCCCGAAGACCAGCAAAGAGAGGGTGCTTTCCGCCGCCGCCGGAATGACGCGGTCGTAGATTTGCAGCAGAACCAGGGGCAGAGCCAGGGACAACAGATTGATGAACAGGCTGGCGACTAGCATGTCGGACATGCCGGGTCGCCCGCGGCGGAATCGGTCGCCACGCAGCGCATCGATTGTCGCCTGCCCGCTATATTCGGTCATCGCGAAATAATACCTTTGACTCGCCGGGCAATCATCGGCCCGCAGTGTAATCACGTCCCATCGGAATGCAATACGGGCTTGGGTTTTTCTTGGTGAGTATCGCTATTCGGCCAACCGAACTTTTCGAACGTTAACCTTATGATCGATTTTTGATCGACCGAGCTTCCGAGTTTTTTTGTCAGCAGTCCGTTCAACTCGGAAGCATCACCGTCAAATCGAGGAGATATACTCGTTCCGGTAGCGACTACTGGTCCGGTCCGACAACGAGACAGGCGACCTTTCGATTGGCCAAAGTACGACACGTCGCGCGCGCCGTTGTCCGGTCTGTGAAGTATCCGGCACGGATGCGGTAGAACGTGCCTTTCGTTCCCAGGTCGACGGGCGTCACGCTCATCTCCAGAGCGCCAAGGACATCCTTGTTCTTCACCAGCAGGCGTCGCCATTCCTTCGCGGCCGCGTCGGCAGACCGCATGGCCGCAACCTGGATGCGGTATCCCGATGCGGCGGAGGCGATTGCTTGTTTCGGAGCGGGTGCAGGTCCACTTGGCGCCGGTCCAGCGTCGGCTGGTGCGGGCGTTGCCTCCCCCTCAGATCGAACGGTGGGTTCAGGCGTTCCGGATTTCGCTTCGGTTTCAGGTACGGAAACCGTTTCGGGAGCTTGAGTTTTGGGGTCGTCCTCGAGGGCCGCGACGGGCCCCGGGGTCTCCGGTTCCGGTTCGGCCTCGGTTGTCGCGGCCGGCTCAGGTATGACGCGTTGGAGTTCGCTCTCAAGGGCGGCACTGGGCTCGGGACTCTCAGGTTCCGGTCCGGTTTCGCGATCAGCGGCCGGTTCCGGAGGCTGTGGTTTGGCGTCGCCTGCGGCGGCGTCGGCAGCGCTGGGGGTCCTGAGTTTCTGTCCGCCCTCCAATGCTGGGGTTGGTCCCGCAATGGCGGGTTCGGACTCCGTGCCGGTCGGACGCAGCGAGGTTTCGGATTCCCGTCGCGGATGGGGAACGGCCTTCGGCGCCGGTCCGACCTCATCCTTTGACTCCGAAACAGCTTGGTCAGACGGCAGGCCGGACTCGGGTTCAACCGCTGCGTGCTCCATGGGACCCGGTTTCGGCTCCTCCGAACCGGCTTGGGCGTCGGTCCGCGGTGTCGTCTCCGGCGTGCCGAGGTCCGGTCGCTCCCTCGCCGCCGAAGCGATTTCCGGCAGCGCGCGTTCCGATGACGGTTCGTCGTCCGTCCCCGGCTTGGGCAGTGAGCGGAAGATCCGCGACCTCTCGGCGTCCAAAGCGGCCGCAGCCGCCAGCCTCTCGAGGCGGGCCAGGGTTCCAGCGTCGTCGCCGTCCTTGGACGAGGCCGGTGGCACAGGCGGATCCGTCACCGAGGCGACCCGAGGACGCACAGGCGCCAGCCACGGCAGAGGGTCCACCGGCTCACCGTCGTGCCAAAACTCAACATACAGCATTGGGTCCGCGTCGGCGTTGGCGGCGATAGCGCCGATCGGCTCACCGGCCAGCACCCATTGACCGACGGTTCCGTCGGAGTCTTCAAGTCCGGCAAGCAAACTGTGATAGCCCTCGCCGTGGTCGATGATCAGCACACGGCCGTAGCCGCGGAACGATCCGGCATAGGCGATGTGCCCGTCATAGGGAGCGACCACCGAACTGCCCGAGGAAGCAGCAAGGGTGATCCCCTTGCTGGTCAATCCACCACCAGCGTCGGCACCGAACCGTCCGACAAGCCGTCCGTCCGTCGGATAGGGAAGCAGTCCTCGTGCCGAGGCGAAGGTCTGCCCCCGCTTGGTCGGAGCGTTCGCATCCGAGAATGTTTCAGGCGCACCCGGCAGCAGTGCCGGTGTTTTCGGTGGCAGGCTGGCGACGATCGGCGGAGACTTGGCAATGGGTGGCGCTGATGGACCCTTCGCCAACGGCAGGCGCTGTTCGGCTGGTCTTTCGTCTTCGGTCCCGACCGACGACGACTTCGCGAGTTCTGGGGCCCTGTCAGGTGCCGGTTCTGGAACAGCGACTGGTGGCGGCAAAGGTGGTGGCGTCGGTTCTACCCGATCGTGCGAAGGCGTTTCCATCCCCGCGTCGGAATCGGACTCGGGTGGTATCGCATTGTCCGCGCGCTCCGCGGCGTCCGCAACGACCGAACTCGGTGATGTGATGGCAACGGACGGCGGTGCTGCCGCCGGTTGTTCGACGACTCGGGGACTCGATGCTTGCCATCGATCGCCGTCCGAAACGTATTCGCGGAACGCGAAACCGCCTCCGCCGGCAACGGCGGCGGCGACCGCCAGCAGGACCAGGGCCAGCCCTTCGTCCTTCATCAATCGAACCCGCCCGACATACGTCGTCGCACCATGCGCCTGAAATCGTAAACGAACGCTTGCCGCGGCCCAAGGACGTGGTGCGTCCGCTTGACGCTACGGCAATCGGTGTGATGCAGCGTTGAAGCGCGGGTCAGGCTGTTTCGAGATTGACCAGGTTGGCCTCGACGATGGCGCGGATGTCGTCGGGCACCGTCAGCGAGCTTCGGGTTTCGGGATCGAACATCACCTCGATGCCTTCCTGGGTGGCGTGCAGCGTGCCGGCATCGGCGTTCAGCATCCGCTGCGCGTCGGTGACCGATTTCGTACCGACGCGAGAAAATCCGCTCTCCACCACATACAACTCACCCGCGGCAATCTCGCGGCGGAACTCGGTGGTGGCGCGGACGACGACCGTATGAAATCCCCGCTCTTCCATGGTCCGCAACCCGATTCCGTGGACCGACCATAGGCTAAACGCCGCATCGTCGAACAGGTGCGCGTACCAGCGGACGTTCATGTGCCCGAACTGATCGCAATGCCAGGGGAACACGACTCCCCGCCCGGTTTCTCTCCACGCCATTTTGCGGCCCCTCCCTGTTCAGGATCGATTGTCGCCGGCGGGGTTGCGGCGTGCAACCCAGCCGACTCGGGCGATGCTGGCATCTCCGATCGACAGCCGTGTATGTTGCGGACGTCATGTTCGTGCTCAACATCGAGGATTTCCTGAAAGAGCAGCCGTTCTTCGGCGACCTGCCGAAAGAGGTTATTGACGGCCTTGCCGCGCACAGCGACTACCGGCGGCTTGATGCCGATGCCGTGCTGTTCAGCGAGGGCGATCCGGGCCGCCACCTGTTCTGGCTGCTCGATGGCGAGGTCGCGATTCTGGCGCGAGGGCCCGATGGAGAAATGCGGGTCATCAATACCATGCACCCGGGCGATCTCTTCGGTGAGGTCGCGCTGATCGACGACCGACCGCGCACGGCGACGGCGACGGCGATCGTTCCGACGGTGCTGATCGCCATAGAGGGCGGAACTCTCGCCCGCTACCTCGAGCAGCAACCGGCGCTCGCCGTCCGTTTCGCCAGGCTGATGTGCGATCGTGTCCGCTGGATGAGCGAACTGCTGGCCCAACGCCCCTAACCGGGGCCACCAGACCGTCTTGGACCGACTCAGTCACCGCCCGCGCTCCGACCGTTAGACCGGTTCGATATCGCCTCGGGCCTGATTGGCCGCGAAAGCGGCGCGGAAGGCCGCGAACTGGCAGGCCTCGGCGGCCTCGCGCATCTCCCGCATCAGTGTCTGGTAGTAGGCGATGTTGTGCCAGGTCAGGAGCACGGCGCCGAGGATCTCGCCCGAGCGCACAAGGTGGTGCAAATAGGCGCGGGGATAATCTCGGCTCGCCGGGCAATCGAGGGTCTCGTCCAGCGGCCGCGGGTCATCGGCATGTCGGGCATTGCGGATATTGACCGGACCGAAACGGGTGAATGCCTGGCCGGTTCGCCCCGAACGGGTCGGCAGAACGCAATCGAACAGGTCGATTCCGCGGGCCACGGCGCCTACGAGATCGTCAGGCTTGCCCACCCCCATGAGGTAGCGGGGATAGTTCGCCGGCAGCAGCGGGACCGTTATGTCGAGAACCCGGAACATTTCGTCCTGGCCTTCGCCGACTGCAAGGCCGCCGACGGCATAGCCGTCGAAGCCCATCGCGGCGAGCGCCTCCACCGATTCGGCTCGGAGATCTTCGTAGACACCACCTTGAACAATGCCGAACAGGCCGTGGCCGGGGCGGTCGTCGAAGGCCGCCTTCGAACGTTCGGCCCAGCGCATGGACAGGCGCATGGACAGCGCCGCCTCGTCTTCGCTCGCCGGATAGGGCGTGCACTCGTCGAAGACCATGGAGATATCGGCGCCAAGCAGGTGCTGAATCTCGACGGCGCGTTCCGGCGAGAGCTCGTACGCGCTGCCGTCGATGTGCGAGCGAAAGGTGACACCCTGTTCGCTGACCGTCCGCAACTCGGCAAGCGACATCACCTGATAGCCGCCCGAGTCGGTCAGGATCGGCCCCGGCCAGTTCATGAACCGGTGCAATCCATCGAGCCGGGCGATGCGCTCGGCTCCGGGACGCAGCATCAGGTGGTAGGTGTTGGCCAGCACCATCTCGGCGCCGGTCGTGGCGACGTGCCCGGGCAGCATGCCCTTGATCGTCGCGGCCGTGCCGACGGGCATGAACGCCGGCGTCTCTACGGTTCCGTGCGCCGTGGTCAGGCGTCCTCGCCGGGCGCTTCTATCGGTGGCCAGCAGATCAAATCCGACGGCCATCACGCCGCCTCTGGATAGAGCAAACACGCGTCGCCGTAGGAGTAGAAGCGGTACCCCATGTCAAGCGCATGGGCGTAGGCGCGGCGGATTCGATCGGTGCCGGCGAACGCCGAGACCAGCATCAACAGCGTCGAGCACGGCAGGTGGAAATTGGTCAGCAGCACGTCGACGGCCCGAATCGCGTAGCCTGGCAAGATGAAGAAGTCCGTCTTGCCCTCGAAGGGCGCAATGCGTCCAGACACGTCCACGGCGCTCTCGAGCAGTCGAAGCGCCGTCGTTCCGACGGCGACGACACGGCCACCGGCACCGCGTGCCGAATTCACCGCCTCGGCCGCGTCGGCTCCAACGCATCCCCATTCGGTGTGCAGGACGTGATCTCGCGCGTTCTCGGTTTTGACCGGCAAGAACGTACCCGCGCCGACGTGGAGCGTCACTGAGACCCGGACAATGCCGGCGGAATCGAGTGCCGCAAGCAGGTCGTCGGTGAAATGCAGGCCCGCGGTTGGCGCGGCGACGGCGCCGGGCTGGGCAGCGTATACGGTCTGGTAGTCGTGTTTATCCCGATCGTCAGCCAGGTCCGGGCGCTTAATATAGGGCGGCAGCGGCATGGTGCCGTGGTTTTCCAGGAAGTCGCCGAGTGCCGTGCCGGCGAGATCGAAGCAAAACATCACCGATCCGTCGGCGTCCTTGTCCTCCACCGTTGCTGCCAACCCGTCAGCGAAAGCGACGGTATCGCCTATTCGAAGCCTTCTGGCCGGGCGAACGAGGGCACGCCATCGGTGAGACGCCAGTTGCTCGATCAGGGTCGCTTCGATCCTGGTCTCACCTCGCCGACCCGCGAGCCGTGACGGTATGACTCGGGTGTCGTTGAACACCATAACGTCGCCTGTCCGCAGCAGCACAGGAAGGTCGCGTACGCCCCGGTCTTCGAGTGATTCGCCGACAACCAACAACCGAGCCGAATCGCGCGGCACCGCCGGGCGCTGGGCAATGGCCTCGGCGGGGAGGTCGTAATCGAAATCGGCGACGCGCATCGGGAAGGCTCTCCTTGGCGGCGCAGAGCGTAGTGCGTGGCCGCTACGCTCCGCAAGACGCCCCGCGTATGCTTGACGGCGGTGGCCCCTGTTTGTCAGGATTCCCCTCGACACCATAGGGGGAGGACAGGACATGCACGTCACCATGGTCAGGGTCTCCGTGCTTCCGGACTTCGTCGACCAGTTCATCGCGGCGACCCGTGCCAACCACGAAGGTTCGGTCGCCGAACCAGGCAACCGCCGCTTCGATATCCTGCAGGATCCCGACGACCCGACGCTGTTCGTGCTGTACGAGGCCTACGCCACGGCCGAGGATGCCGCCGCCCACAAGGAGACAGCGCACTACCTCACCTGGCGGGACACCGTCGCCGAAATGATGGCCGAACCACGGCAGGGCATGCCCTTCGACTGTCTGTTTCCTCGGGACTGAGCGGTGGACGCACTGCTCCCGTTCGCCATCGCCCGGCTGCCGCGCATCGTCTTCGGCGCCGGCAGCGTGGACACCGTACCGGCCGAGGCGCAGGCGCTCGGCCGCAAGGCGCTGATCGTTACCGGCGCGCGTTCGTTCCGCGATACGCCTCGCTGGCAGGCTTTGCTCGACGGGCTGGCCGCCGCAGACGTCGCGTGGTCCGATGTTCGCGTCGATGGTGAACCGTCACCCGAATTGGTCGACGAAGCGGTCATCGAATACAGCGAAAGCGGCGTCGAGGTTGTCATCGGAATCGGCGGCGGCAGCGCACTCGACGCCGCCAAGGCCATCGCCGGACTGCTGCCCCATGGCCGATCGGTGGTGGAACATCTGGAAGGGGTCGGCCCCGAGCTTCCCTACGACGGACCGGCGGTGCCGTTGATCGCCGTGCCGGCGACCGCCGGCACCGGTAGCGAAGCGACCAAGAACGCCGTGCTCAGCCGACACGGCCCCGAGGGATTCAAGAAGTCCTTCCGCGATGAGCAGCTTGTCGCCGAGGTCGCCATCGTCGATCCGGATCTCCTCGATTCGTGTCCGCCAGAGGTCGTCGCTGCCAATGGTATGGACGCCTTTACCCAACTCCTCGAGAGCTACGTTTCCATCAAATCCAACCCGATGTACCAGGCCTTGGCGTGGTCGGGCCTGGAGTCGTTCCGCGACGGATTCTTCGCCGCGTGGCGAGGCGGCGACGGGCCGGACGCCGCCGCCGGGCGCAGCCGCATGGCCTACGCGTCCTTAATATCCGGCATTTGCCTTGCGCAGACCGGGCTCGGTTCTGTGCACGGGCTGGCGTCGCCTCTGGGAGCGTTCTTCCCGATCCCTCATGGCGTCTGTTGCGGTACGTTGGTCGCCGAGGCCACACAGGTCAACATCGCCGCCCTTGCGGCCCGCGACGCAAACGGGCCGGCGCTTGCGGGCTATGCGCGGGCCGGCGAGATGTTGATCGGGCTCACCGGGGCGGAGCGCCAGCGCAACCTCGAACGCTTGGTCGAAACCTTGCGTGCCTGGACCGACGAGCTGAACTTGCCGAGGCTCGGCGAGTACGGGATGACCTCGGACGATATCGGGCGCGTTGTCGGTGCCAGCCGGGGGTCGAGCATGAAGACCAACCCGATCGTGCTCACCGACGAGGAAATCGCCGAGATCGTCACGCGTCGACTTTGAGGTGGAGCCTCAATTCCCGCGCCGTGAACGCAGCAGCACCATGATCAACCAGATCGGCACCACGACGGCGGCGCCGACAATGATGTACTCCAAGGCCCAGGCGAAAAAACTCGCCACCATCTCCATCGCGCTCTGAGCGACGCCGCCGAGTCCCTCGAGGGCCCGGCGGGGGCTGACGTCGAGGAATGACAGGATCAGTCCGACGACGAGGGAGGCGATGGCGATCTTGGCGATCGTGCCGCCGACGTTGCGGGCCATGACGTTCGGCCGGACTCGCTCAATCCCGCGAGCCGGTGGCCGCGGCGATCTTCTTGTCGGTGTTGTATTGGCTCAACGCGTAGACGGACCAGATCGCCGCCGGGATCCAGCCGATCAACGTGATCTGCAGAATCAGGCAAATGATGCCGGCAATGGGCCGGCCGATGGTGAAGAACTGAAGCCACGGCAGCAGCAGGGCAAGAAGGAGACGCATCGAGAGAACCACCTGGTTGTTTTCGGACGGGCGCGGTCGCCAGCGTAAACCGTTTCCTGCCTTTCGCGCTGCCTCTTGTCAACCGGTCGATGATCAGGCCGTGCGTTCGTACCAGCCCTTGGTCGCGGTTGTGATTCGGACCACGGACAACATTGCTGGCACCTCAACGAGGACTCCGACGACCGTTGCAAGTGCGGCGCCGGCCTCGAACCCAAACAGAACGATGGCAGTTGCGACGGCAAGCTCGAAGAAATTCGAAGCACCGATCAGCGCCGACGGCGCTGCGACACAATGGGCGACGCCGAAACGGCGATTGAGCAGATAGGCAAGTCCGGCGTTCAGATACACCTGGATCAGGATCGGCACGGCCAACAGCAGAATGATCAGCGGCTGGGCCAGAATGGCCTCGCCCTGAAATCCGAACAACAACACCAGGGTAGCGAGCAACGCCACCAGCGAAACCGGGTGCATCGCGTCGAGCGTCTTCTTTAAGCGCGCCTCGCCGCCACGCAGAAGCATGCGGCGCCATGCCTGGGCGACGATGACGGGAACGACAATGAACATCACCACAGAGGTCACCAGCGTGTCCCATGGCACGACGATCGCCGAAAGCCCCAGCAGCAGACCGACGATGGGTGCGAAGGCGACCACCATAATTGCGTCGTTCAGAACCACCTGTGACAGCGTGAAATGCGGCTCGCCGTCGCACAAGTTGGACCAAACGAACACCATCGCTGTGCACGGCGCCGCGGCGAGGATGATAAGGCCGGCGATGTAGCTGTCGATCTGTCCGGCGGGAAGCCAGGGCTGGAAAAGCCAACCGACGAACAGCCAGCCGAGCAACGCCATCGAGAACGGCTTGACCGCCCAATTGACAAACACGGTGACACCGATGCCGCGCCAGTGCTCCTTCACCTGGTGGAGTGCGCCGACGTCGATCTTCAGCAGCATCGGCACGATCATCAGCCAGATCAGTATCGCCACCGGCACGTTGACTTGTGCAATCTCGGCGCGGCCGATGACCTCGAACGGTTCGGAAAACCAATGCCCGAGAGCGATACCGACGGCGATGCAGAGTGCGACCCAGATCGACAAGTAGCGCTCGAAGAACCCGAGGCCCGCGCCGGCTTCTCTTTGCCGCGAATCGGCTACGGAGGACACAGCCGTGTTGTCGACGGTCATCGTCTGCCCTTTCTCGCGGTCTTCACCGGGCTCACCCGTCAGGCGGCGTCGGTGTCGCCGGCCGGCGCGGTGCGGCCGATGTCCTCGAGCCGCTGCTGCAATGTCAGCCGATCGATGGACGCCATCGGTAGGTTGACGAAAATACTAATCCGCTGTTCCAGCATCCGGTAAATATCCCAGAACGAAGGAGCAATCTCGGCTTCGCTGCCTTCCGCCTCGGCCGGATCCGGGACGCCCCAGTGCGCATTCATCGGCTGGCCCGGCCAGACGGGACACACCTCGCCGGCGGCGTTGTCACAAACGGTGAAGACAAAATCCAGCTCCGGTGCACCTTCGCCGGCGAACTCGTCCCAGGACTTCGACCGCAATTCTCCGGTCGGGTAGTTGAGCTTCTTCAGCAGCGCCAGCGCGTGCGGATTGACGCGGCCAGTGGGAAAGCTGCCGGCACTGAACGCCTTGAACCGGCCCATGCCCTCGCGATTGAGGATGCATTCGGAGAGAATGCTGCGTGCCGAGTTGCCGGTGCACAGAAACAAAACGTTATAGACCTTTTCACCGTTGCCTTTGCTGGCCATCGAGTTCCTCCGTCAATCGTCGCACGCGACCGTCGTGCGAGTCAGATCGCCGCACAGCTCTGGCCGCCCCTGGCAGCAGTCGTCCGTCAGAAACGACAGTAAGCGGCGGGTGCCTTCGAAATCGGCGGCATAGAAAATGCGGCGTTCGACCCTCCACGAACGGATCAGTGACGCCCGTTCGAGAAGCCCCAGGTGGTGCGACAGCGTCGATGGCTGCACGCCCAGGTTCTCGGCAATGGCCCCGGCCGAGAGCCCGTTCGGACCGCTCCGAACGAGCAACCGGAACACTGCCAGCCGCGTCTCCTGAGACAACGCCTGGAAGGCGCCGAGGGCCTGTTTCTCTTCCATATTTCGACAATTGTCCAATCATCGAAGAGAGTCAAGGCGCCGACGCCGTGCGACGGGAACTGAGTCCAATCGACCAAACCGTCAGCGCGATCCGAGAAATTTATTTCGATTAAATTAGAAGAATCGTTGACAGAAGGCGCGTCAACGCCTATCGTGTTGCCTATGGACAACCAAATCGCCGCCCGGTCGCTCGAAGCCCTTGGCAACGAAACGCGCCTCGCCGTCTATCGGTTGTTGGTCCGCGCCGGACCCGATGGGCTGACCTTCGGCCAGATACAGGATGCCCTGGGCGGCGCCGCGTCGACCCTGTCGCACCATGTTGCGGCGTTGGCGCGCGCCGGCTTGACCGAGCAGCAGCGCCGCGGCCGCGAGACGGTAAGCACCGTGAACTACGCCATCATGCGCGATCTCCTCGACTACCTCACCGCCGAGTGTTGCGAGGGCGTGTGCGTGCGAGAAACCGAGGACGCTGCCTGACGGCGGGAGCAGCATCTCTTTTTTTTGGCATAGAGATCGAATTTCTTAGGAGAGTAGAAATGTCGACCTTCGAATTGGCCCTGCGCGACCTCGGTGGTCGGGCCCGAAAGATCGACCCGGCATGGGCCGCGCTCGTCGTGATCTATGCCGCCTTGGCGCTCTGGCGGCCCGTGCAGGCAGCCGACTCGGTGCTGTTTGTCGGCGACGCCATCGCCAGCACCGGCCTCCTGTTCGCCCTCGCCGTGGTCACCGCGGCCTATGCCAAGGCCAGCGGCGCCGACGGCCTGATCGCCAACGCCTTCCACGGCAACGAGACCCGGATGATCGTCGTCGCCGCGTTGTTCGGCGCGCTGTCGCCGTTCTGCTCCTGCGGAGTGATTCCGCTAATCGCCGCGCTCCTGGCCATGGGGGTGCCGCTGCCGGCGGTGATGGCGTTCTGGCTGTCGTCGCCGATCATGGACCCGTCGATGTTCCTGCTGACCGTCGGGGTTCTGGGGACCGAGTTCGCGATCGCCAAGACCTTCGCCGCCTTCGGCCTGGGACTCCTCGGCGGATTCTCCACGTGGCTCTTGATGCGGGGCGGCGCGTTCGCCAATCCTCTGCGCCCCGGCATTGGTGACGGCGGCTGCGCCGGCAACAAGGTGCGCCGCGCTCCGGTCGTCGTCTGGCCGATCTGGCAGGACAGGGCACGCGTCGCCACCTTCGGCAAAGAGACACGTTCGGTGGTTCTGTTCCTCGGCAAGTGGCTGCTGATCGCCTTCACGCTCGAAAGCCTGATGGTCGCCTACGTGCCGGCCGAAACCGTTGCCGCGACCCTCGGCAGCAGCACGTCGTGGGCGTTGCCGCTTTCGGTCGCCATCGGCATTCCCGCCTACCTCAACGGCTACGCCGCCCTCGGTCTGGTCGGCGGTTTGGTCGAGGCGGGTATGGCGCCGGGCGCCGGCCTTGCCTTCCTGGTTGCCGGCGGCGTCACCTCGATCCCGGCGGCGATCGCCGTGTTCGCCCTGGCCCGCTGGCCGGTGTTCACCTGGTACATCGCCGTCGCCGTTGCCGGTTCGCTGGCGTCGGGCTTCGCCTACCAGCTTTGGCTCGGCTGACGATCGCCGCGGCAATATCGTGCTAGGGTCCGGGGTTGCTTCATCGCTCCGCGGACCCGATGCATGAGCGTCGCCTGCCTGCCCATGTACGACCTCCCCGAGGTGCGCGGCGCGTCCGATGCATTCTGGGCCGGTCTCGCTGGCCACCTGCGGAGCGAGGGGCTCGACGACGTTCCCGACCGGCTGACTCACGATCGGTCGGTCACGGCACTGCCCGGCAACCCAAACCTGCGGTTCGGTCAGTGTTGCGGTTCGGACATCGTCGGCAACCTCGGTGCGAGTTTTCGGCTGGTGGCAACACCCAACTACAGCGCGCACGGTTGCAGCGGCCCCGACTACGTCAGTTTCGTCGTCGTCCAAGAGGACAATCGAGCGACAAGGATCGCCGACCTGCGCGGTGCGGTCTGCGCGATCAACGGTCCCCACTCCCACTCCGGGGCCTATGCGTTCTACGCCCTTCTGGCTCGAAGTGGCGTCACCGAAACATTCTTCTCACAGGTCGACATCACGGGCAGCCACGTGGCGAGCATCGACCGGGTCCGCGACGGCATTGCCGCCGTTGCCGCCATCGACTGCGTCACCTGGGCGCTGGTCGAACGCCACCGGCCTGAGGCGTTGCGCGGGCTACGCGTGCTCAGCCGAACAGAGGCGGCGCCGGGGTTGCCGTACATCACCAGCTCGGCCGCCAATGACGACGAACTCGCCAGAATGCGAACGGCGGTCTTCGCCACCTTTGCCGACCGGGCGCTCGCCGACGCTCGCGACGCGCTGCTGCTCAAGGACATCGAAGTGCTGCCGCGGTCGGCCTACGACCGCATCGCGGTGATCCGCGACATCGCCCTCGGCACCGGCCTGTCAGAGGATACGGCCGGGGTTGTGCAGGGGCCGGCCAGGTGACAGACCTTCGACGGCGGTGACGATGGCGCCGGCGCTGATGCCGTAATGGCGATAGAGGTCGGCGATGGTACCGGTCTGGCCGAAATGCTCCACGCCAAGTGGCACGGTGCGATGACCGGCAACGGCGCCCAGCCAGGCCAGTGTCGCCGGGTGGCCGTCCATCACCGTGATCAAAACGCAGTGCGGCGGCAGTTCGGCCATCAACCGTTCAACCTGGCTGGTCGCGTTCTTGTTGCCGCGCCGGCGGGCCCGCTGCGCCGCCGTCCACCCGGCATTGAGCCGGTCGGCCGAGGTCACCGCCAGCACGCCGATGTCGCGGCGGTCCTCGCCGATGCGGCCGGCGGCCTCGATGGCCTCAGGGGCGACGCAGCCCTGATAGGCGATGACGATATCGGCGTTGGGGCCGGGCTTTCGCCACCAGTAGGCGCCGTCGATGACCCCCTGGCGGAACGCATCGTCTCGCCGCGGCGCCGGCTGCTCGATGCTCCGGGTGGAAAGCCGCAGGTAGACCGATCCACCAGTCTCGTCGCGAAGCCACGTGCGCTCGTCGGGATCGCCCTCGCCGTCCCGCTGCAGGTAGTCGAAGGCCCAATCGAGGATCACCGAAAGTTCATCCACGTAGGCCGGTTCGAAGGCGGCGAGGCCGTCCTGACTCATGCCGATCAACGGCTCACCGACCGATTGGTGGGCACCGCCCTCGGGTGCGAGCGAGACGCCCGAGGGCGTGCCGACAATGATGAACCGGGCATCCTGGTAGCAGGCGTAGTTGAGGCCATCGAGCCCCCGCGCGACGAACGGATCGTAGACCGTGCCCACCGGCAACAATCGCTCGCCGAACAGGGAATGGGCGAGGCCTGCGGCGCCGAGGAGCACGAACAGGTTCATCTCGGCGATGCCCAGTTCGAGGTGCTGGCCCTCGGGGGAAAATCGCCATTTCTGTGCCGATGGCACCCGCTCCTCTCGGAAGGTGTCGGCCAGCTCTTCCCGCGCGAACAGCCCACGCCGGTTGACCCACGGGCCCAGGTTGGTCGACACGGTGACGTCAGGCGAGGCGGTGACGATGCGCTGGGCCAGGTCATGGTCCGAGCGTCCCAACTCGTCGAGGACTCTGCCGAACCCGGCCTGGGTGGAGATTTCACGGTCGTCGAGGAACACCGGTCCCGGCGTCGGCACCTGCTCCGCCGTCCGCCGCCGGAAACCCTTGGAAAAGAACGGTGCCTTGGCGAGCACGCGCTTCATCCCAGAGACGTCCTGGACACTGGCGAAGGGCTCCCATTCCTCCCCTGCCGGCACCGCCATGGCCTTCTGGAATTCGGCCATCTGCTCAGGAGTCATCAGCCCCGCGTGGTTGTCCTTGTGGCCGGCGAGCGGCGTCCCCCAGCCCTTGATGGTGTAGGCGAGGATCGCTGTCGGCCGGTCGTGGCCGATAGAGTCGAAGGCCTCGGTCAGGGTCTCGATGCATTGGCCGCCGAGGTTGGTCATCAGCTCCTGAAGCTGGTCGTCGGAGCGGGTTTCGATCAGCGTCGTCACCGGACCCTGGTCGCCGATCTCGTCCAGCAGGCGTCTGCGCCAAGCGGTTCCGCCCTGGAAGGTCAGGGCCGAATAGAGCTGGTTGGGGCAGGCGTCGATCCACTCCCGCAGCCGCTCGCCGCCGGGCTCGTCGAAGGCGGCGCGCTGCTTGGCCCCGTATTTGAGGCGCACCACCTCCCAGCCGAAGGCGCCGAAGATGGCTTCGATCCGCCGCCACAATCCCTCGCGGACGACGCCGTCGAGGCTCTGGCGGTTGTAGTCGATGATCCACCAGGTGTTGCGGAGGTCGTGCTTCCATCCCTCCTGGAGGCATTCGTAGACGTTGCCTTCGTCCAGCTCGGCGTCGCCGACCAGCGCGACCATGCGTCCCAAGGGAACCGATTTCGCCCATGGCTTGGCTTTCAGGTAGTCCTGGATCACCGAAGCGAACGCCGTCATCGCCACGCCGAGGCCCACCGACCCGGTGGAGAAATCGACATCGTCGACGTCCTTGGTGCGGCTCGGGTAGGACTGGGCCCCGGCGAAGCCGCGGAAGTCCTCCAGCTTCTGACGGGGCAGGTTGCCCATCAGGTACTGAATGGCATGGAACACCGGTCCGCCATGGGGTTTCACCGCCACCCGGTCCTCGGGACGGAGCGTATGGAAATAGAGAGCCGTCATGATCGACACCATGGAGGCGCACGACGCCTGATGGCCGCCGACCTTTAGCGCGTCATCCTTCGGGCGCAGATGGTTGGCGTTGTGGATGGTCCAGCAGGCGAGCCACAACAGCCGCCGTTCGATCTCCTTCAGCGTCGCGATTTCCGCCGTCATCGTCCCGTCGTCTCCGCCCTCGGGCATGTCAGTCCATGCTGACCGTACGGCCGACTGTAGGCAACGGATTCGTATCCGGCGAGCCACTTGCCATTCCCACGCGAGGGAGTCACTCTCCGCGGAACGGATGCGGGTGCCAAATGGTGGGGGAACATCCATGACCGGACATGCGCTGGTACGCGGACTTGCGAGCTTACTGGTGGTCGTCGGTCTGGCAGGGGCTGCCGCGGCGCAAGAGGAAAAGCGGTCGCAGTCCCACGATGGGCGGTGGCTGATCTCCAACGTCACCCAGGATTCGGCGGCGTGCGCGGGTTTGGTGTGCGGCGCACTGTTCATCAACGACGGCATCGTCAACGGTTATGTCGCGCATTCCACCGAAGGCGATTTCGCCATCTCGGGCTGGGTGGCGCCGGACGGCCGCCTTGTCGACGTTCAGGCCGCCGGCACGGCGATCGCGGCAACGGTCGATGGCCGGCTCGGCACCGATTCTGCTAACGGCCGGTGGCGCACGCGCGATCGCCACGGCAGATGGTCGGCGCGAAAAGCGCCTTAAAGAATTGCGCCGAAATCTGCTTCGCAGTTCATTGCGATAGTCCCGGGTAGAAGATTGAACAGGGCGGCGGCAATGTGGCTCCGACGCGCACTCGCGCGGCAGCGAAACGCAGGGGCAACATCGGTGCGGCTCACTTCGCGGAGGACGCGAATGCGCTTGCAAGGCGCCCGCGGCCTTGCCCTTGGCGGCGATTCGCGGTACTAACACGGCTTCGTTTTATTGCACTGCGGCATAATCCGCCGCGCATCCGCTATCTGCTGGATTTCTAAAGGGGGACGTCTCATGGCACGCAAGAAAATCGCGCTCGTCGGTGGGGGCAACATCGGCGGCACGCTCGCACATCTGGTCGCCCTGAAGGAGCTGGGCGACGTGGTTCTGTTCGATATCGTCGAGGGATTGCCGCAGGGCAAGGCGCTCGACCTCTTGCAATCGACGCCGGTCGAGTCGGTCAGCGCCGGGCTGACCGGCACCAACGACTATGCCGATCTCGCCGGCTCCGACGTGGTCATCGTCACCGCCGGCGTGCCGCGCAAGCCGGGTATGAGCCGCGACGATTTGATCGAAACCAACGTCAAGGTGATGAAAGCCGTCGGCGAGGGCATCAAGGCTCACTGCCCGAACGCCTTCGTCATCTGCGTCACCAATCCGCTCGACGTCATGGTCTGGGCGCTACGCGAGTACACCGGCCAGCCGCACAACATGGTCTGCGGCATGGCGGGCGTCCTGGATTCGGCGCGCTTCCGCACGTTCCTCGCCGACGAGTTCAATGTTTCTGTCCAAGACGTCACGGCGTTCGTGCTCGGTGGTCACGGCGACACCATGGTGCCGCTGGTTCGCTACTCCACAGTGGCCGGCATTCCGCTTCCCGATCTGGTGAAGATGGGCTGGACCACGCAGGACAAACTCGACGCCATCGTCCAGCGCACCCGTGACGGCGGTGCCGAGATCGTCGGCCTGCTGAAGACCGGATCGGCGTTCTACGCGCCGGCGACGTCGGCCATCGAGATGGCGGAAGCGTATCTCAACGACCAGAAGCGGCTGTTGCCGTGTGCGGCATACTGCAATGGCGTCTACGGTCAGGACGGGATCTATGTCGGCGTGCCGACGATCATCGGTGCCGGTGGCGTCGAGAAGATCGTCGAGATTGAACTCAACGCCGACGAGAAGGCCATGCTCGACCACTCCATCAACGCCGTGACGACGCTGATGGATGTCGCCAAGGGCATGATGTAGGGGGCATTCGCGGGGGAGAACGGCCGGCGGCCCGGTCCGGGCCGCCGCCGCAAACCCATGACACAAAAAGCCGATTGAGGGTTCCATGAATATTCACGAATACCAGGCCAAGCAACTGCTGGCCAAGTACGGCGTTGCCGTACCCAGGGGCGGAGTTGTCTACACCGCGCCCGAGGCCGAGGCTGTGGCCAAGGACCTCGGCGGCCCGGTGTGGGTCGTCAAGGCGCAGATCCACGCCGGCGGCCGCGGCAAGGGCGGCGGCGTCAAGGTCGTCAAGTCCGTGGAGGATGCCCGCGAGAACGCCAAGAACATGCTCGGCATGACCCTGGTGACGCACCAGACCGGTCCCGCCGGCAAGGAAGTCAAGCGGGTCTACATCGAAGAAGGCTGCGACATTGCGCGCGAGCTCTATCTTTCGATGCTCATCGACCGCGCGACCTCGAAGATCACCATCATGGCGTCCACCGAGGGCGGCATGGACATCGAAGAAGTCGCGGAAAAGACGCCCGAGAAGATCATCAAGATCGCTGTTGACCCGGCAACGGGCATGTTGCCGTTCCATGGCCGCCAGATCGCCTTTGGACTCGGCCTCGAAGGCAAGCAGGTGGGTTCGGCGGTCCGTTTCGTGCTCGGCATGTACAAGGCGTTCACCGAACTGGACGCAAGCCTGGTCGAGATCAACCCGCTCGTCGTCACCGGCGGCGGAGACGTCATGGCGCTCGACGCCAAGATGAACTTCGACGACAATTCGCTGTTCCGCCACAAGGACATCGAGGAGCTGCGCGACGAGTCCGAAGAGGACCCGGCCGAGCTCGAGGCGGCCCGCCACGACCTCAACTACATCAAGCTCGACGGCCAGATCGGCTGTATGGTCAACGGCGCCGGGCTGGCGATGGCGACCATGGACATCATCAAACTCTATGGTGGCGATCCGGCGAACTTCCTGGACGTCGGCGGCGGCGCGACTCGCGAGCGGGCCACCGAGGCGTTCAAGATCATCCTCCGCGATCCCAACGTCGAAGGCATTCTCGTCAACATTTTCGGCGGCATCATGCGTTGTGACGTGATCGCCGAGGGCGTCGTCGGGGCGGCCCGCGAAGTCAGCCTGAACGTGCCGCTGGTCGTTCGTCTGGAGGGCACCAACGTCGATCTTGGCAAGAAGATCCTCGCCGATTCCGGCCTTCCCATCATTTCTGCTGACGACCTTGGCGACGCGGCCGAGAAGATCGTCAAAGCCGTGAAGGAGGCCGTGTAATGTCCGTTCTCGTCAATTCTGAAACCAAGGTCATCTGCCAGGGCTTTACCGGCGCTCAGGGGACCTTTCACTCCGAGCAGGCGATCGCCTACGGCACCAATGTTGTCGGCGGCGTCACTCCGGGTAAGAGCGGTACCAAGCATCTCGACCTGCCGGTGTTTGACACGGTCGCCGATGCTGTTGAGGGCACCGGCGCCACCGCCACCGCCATTTATGTGCCGGCGCCGTTTGCTGCGGACGCGATGCTCGAAGCCATTGATTCCGGCATCGGGCTGGCGGTGTGCATCACTGAGGGCATCCCGGTGCAGGACATGCTCAAGGTCAAGCGGGCGCTGAAGGGCTCCAACACCCGCCTGATCGGTCCGAACTGCCCGGGCATCATCACGCCGGACGAATGCAAGATCGGCATCATGCCGGGCCACATCCATGCGAAGGGCTCGGTCGGTATCGTCTCGCGCTCGGGCACGCTGACCTACGAAGCGGTTGGCCAGACCACGGCTGAGGGACTCGGCCAGACCACCTGCATCGGCATCGGCGGCGATCCGCTGAACGGCACCAACTTCATCGACTGCCTGGAGCTGTTTGTTGCCGATCCGGCGACCGAGAGCATCGTGATGATCGGCGAGATCGGCGGGACCGCCGAGGAAGAAGCTGCCGATTTCATCAAGCAGTCGGGAACAAAGAAGAAGGTCGTCGGCTTCATTGCCGGGCTGACCGCGCCGCCGGGTCGGCGCATGGGTCATGCCGGTGCAATCATTTCTGGCGGCAAGGGCACCGCGGGCGATAAGATCGAGGCGATGCGCAGTGCCGGCATCTATGTCGCCGATTCGCCTTCGAAGCTCGGCAGCACCATGGTGGAGGCCCTGCGCGGATAGAAACTTCGCAGCGGGAGGGAAGGCGCGGCCGCGGCGTCGCGCCTTCTTCGGACACATGGCATCGTCGATCGACTCCTTTCTGACAGGAGCCAACGCACCGTTTATCGCCGAACTTTATGGTCGATATCTTGAGAACCCCGGCTCGGTGGACCCGAGCTGGGGTTCTTTTTTCGCGGAGCTCGGAGACGACGCGGATTCCGTGCTTGTCGAACTTCGCGGCGCGAGCTGGACGCCGGCGGGTTCCCGCGTCATCGGTGCGGACGATGATGGCGACGGAGCCGTCGCTGTCGCTGCGCAGGCCGCACCTGTCGCCGCTCCCGATGGAGATGTCCGCAAGGCAACGCTCGATTCCATCCGGGCACTGATGCTGATCCGGACTTACCGGGTCCGTGGCCACCTCATCGCCAACTTCGATCCGCTGGGCCTTGAAGGCAAGAAGCACCACCCCGAGCTCGACCCGGAATTCTGGGGCTTCACCGAGGCCGACATGGACCGGCCGATCTTCATCAACAACGTGCTCGGGCTCGAGACGGCCACCATGCGCGAGATCGTCGAGGTCCTGCGCGAGACCTATTGCGGCTCGATCGGCGTCGAGTTCATGCACATCCAGCACCCCGACGAGAAGGCGTGGATCCAGCAGCGCATCGAGAGCATCCGCAACCAGACCCAGTTCACGCAAAAGGGCAAGCAGGCGATCCTCGAGCGTCTGATCGAAGCCGAAGAGTTCGAACGCTTCCTCCACATCAAGTACACGGGCACCAAACGCTTCGGCCTCGACGGCGGCGAAGCGACGATCCCGGCGCTGGAGCAGATCCTAAAGCGCGGCGGCCAGCTGGGTGTCCAGGAAGTCGTCATCGGCATGCCGCACCGCGGCCGGCTCAATGTGCTGGCCAACATCATGCGCAAGCCCTACGTGGCGATCCTGTCGGAGTTCCAGGGCAACCCGGCCAACCCGGGCGACGTCCAGGGGTCGGGCGACGTCAAGTATCACCTCGGCACATCCTCGGACCGCAACTTCGACGGCAACAGCATCCACCTGTCGCTGGGCGCCAACCCGTCACACCTGGAAGCCGTCAACCCGGTCGTTTTGGGCAAAGTACGGGCGAAGCAGAACCAGCGCGAAGATGCCGAGCGCAAGCAGGTGATGGCTCTTTTGCTGCATGGTGATGCCGCCTTCGCCGGTCAGGGGTTGGTCGCCGAAGGCCTCGATCTTTCCGAGCTTCGCGGATACCGCACCGGCGGCACCATCCATTTCATCGTCAACAATCAGATCGGCTTCACCACCAGCCCGCGGTTCTCGCGCTCGTCGCCCTATCCGTCCGACGTGGCGAAGATGATCCAGGCACCGATCTTCCACGTGAACGGTGACGACCCCGAGGCAGTGGTCCACGTGGCCCGCATCGCCGCCGAGTTCCGTCAGGAGTTCGGACGCGATGTCATCATCGACATGTTCTGTTACCGCCGCTTCGGCCACAACGAGGCCGACGAACCGGCGTTCACCCAGCCGATCATGTACCGCACCATCGCCAAGCACCCGACGACGCGAGAGATCTATTCAGCTCGTCTCGTCGCCGAGGGTTCGTTGAACGCCGAAGAGCCCGACGCCATGGTCGCTGCCTTCCGCGGCGAGCTCGACGCCCAATTCGAGGCGGCACCCAACTACAAGCCCAACCAAGCCGATTGGCTGGAGGGCAAGTGGGCGGGGCTCAGGACCCTGGCCGACGAAGAGGAGATGCGAGACGACGATACCGCGGTTTCCGCGGAGCTGCTGCGTCTCGTCGGCCGTGCCTTGGCCCAGGCGCCCGACGGCCACGCGATCAACCGCAAGATCCTCCGCCAGCTCGAAGCCAAGCAGCAGATGATCGAAAGCGGTACCGGCATCGATTGGGCGACCGCCGAAGCATTGGCATTCGGCACCCTTCTCGCCGAAGGGGCGCCAGTGCGGCTCTCGGGCCAGGACTCGGGCCGCGGCACGTTCTCGCACCGTCACGCGGTGCTCGTCGACCAGGAGGACGAACGCCGCTACATCCCGCTCAACAACATCTCCGACGTCCAGGCGCCGTTCGAGGTCATCGACAGTCCGCTCTCCGAAGCCTCGGTGCTTGGCTTCGAATACGGCTACTCGCTGGCCGAACCCGACGCGCTGGTCCTGTGGGAGGCCCAGTTCGGCGATTTCGCCAACGGCGCCCAGGTGATCATCGACCAGTTCATCACCTCGGGCGAGTCCAAATGGCTTCGGCTCTCGGGCTTGGTCATGCTGCTGCCCCACGGGATGGAGGGCCAGGGGCCGGAGCACTCGTCGGCGCGTCTGGAGCGGTATCTGCTGGCCTGCGCCGAGGACAACATCCAGGTCGCCAACATCACGACGCCGGCCAACTACTTCCACCTGCTGCGCCGCCAAGTGCGTCGGAACTTCCGCAAACCGCTGGTGGTGATGTCGCCGAAATCGCTGCTGCGCCATCGCCGTGTGGTGTCGGATCTCGCCGACATGGCGCCGGGCAGCCACTTCCATCGCGTGTTGCCGGAAACCGAGAAGCTTGTTGCGGCGAAGAAGGTGCGCCGGGTCGTGTTCTGTTCCGGCAAGGTCTATTACGACCTTCTGCAGGGCCGCGAGGACCGCGGTATCGACGACGTCGCACTTGTCCGCGTCGAGCAGTTCTATCCCTGGCCGCGCGACACCGTGCGGGGCGAAATCAAGCGCTATCCCAATGCGGAAGTCGTGTGGTGCCAGGAAGAGGCGGCGAACATGGGCGGCTGGATCTTTGTCCTGCCCCGTTTCGTCAACATTCTTGAAGAACTCGGCCGCGACATGGTGGTGCCCACCTACGTCGGCCGCAAGGCTGCGGCATCGCCGGCGACGGGCCTGTTCAAAACCCACGTTGCCGAGCAGGAGCGGATCGTCGATCAGGCACTGACCGGCGATATCGGCTCGATCCCGCAGCCGTTCCGGCGCGTGCCGCGCTAGCCCTCAAGACCAATAATCCGGAGGACAGGGAGCCCATGACCGACATTGTTGTGCCGGCCCTCGGCGAATCGGTGACCGAGGCGACGGTGGCCAAGTGGTTCAAGGCGGTCGGCGATGCCGTCGCCGCCGACGAGCCGTTGGTCGAACTGGAAACCGACAAGGTCACGGTCGAGGTCAACGCACCCGCCGCCGGCGTGCTCGAGGCCATCGCTCAGGCCGAGGGTGCGGAGGTCCAGGTCGGCTCGGTTCTGGGCTCCATCGCCGACGGCGCCGTCGCCGCAGAGAAACCGGCGGCACCTCCGGCCGCGCCCGCTCCGGCACCCGAACCAGCTCCGACACCGGTGCCTGCTCCGGCCCCAACTCCTGCCGCACCCGCTCCGGCCCCTGCGCCAGCCGCGCCGGCGGCGGCGATGCCGTTGTCGCCGGCGGTGCGCCGCCTCGTCGAGGAGAACGGATTGAACCCTGCCGCGATCCCCGCCACCGGCAAGGACGGGCGGCTGACCAAGGGTGACGTGCTCGCCTTTATCGAGTCAGGCGCCGCTGCGGCGCCGCCAGCGCCAGCCGCTGTGGCGGCAGCTCCCGCCCCTGTTGCAGCGGAAACCCCCGCCGTCCGCCGCCCCGAGGATCCGCGCGAGGAACGGGTGCGCATGACCCGGCTGCGCAAGATGGTCGCGGCCCGGCTCAAGGACGCCCAGAACACCGCTGCCATGCTGACCACCTTCAACGAGGTGGACATGACCAACGCCATGGCTGTTCGCGCCGAGTACCGCGACGCCTTCGAGAAGAAGCACGGCGTGCGCCTCGGCTTCATGTCGTTTTTCGTCCGCGCCTGCGTCGTGGCGTTGAAGGAGTTTCCCGCCGTCAACGCCGAGATCGACGGTGAAGACCTCGTCTACAAGAACCACTACGACATCGCCATCGCCGTTGCCGGCCCGCAGGGGTTGGTGGTGCCGGTGGTGCGCGACACCGACACCCTCAGCTTCGCAGACATCGAAGGCGCCATTGGCGATTTCGGTCGGCGCGCCCGCGACGGTCAGCTGGCGATGGAGGAGATGCAGGGCGGCACCTTCACCATCACAAACGGTGGCGTGTTCGGCTCGCTGATGTCGACGCCGATCCTCAACCCGCCGCAGTCGGCGATCCTCGGCATGCACAAGACCATGCAGCGCGCCATGGTCATGCCCGACGGCTCGATCGCGGCGCGGCCGATGATGTACGTGGCGCTCAGCTACGACCACCGCATCATCGATGGCCGCGAGGCGGTCTCGTTCCTTGTCCGCGTCAAGGAGTGCGTCGAGGACCCGCGGCGGATCCTGCTGGATACCTGACGTGAGCCCGCCGGAACGCGCCGGCACGCTCGACCGCGCGCTGTCGCCGACCAACGACCTGCCCGCCTGTGCCGACCGGGCGTGGACGAAGTCCGCCGTCTGCCGACTCGAAGCCGACGTCAGCCGCTCGTCAGATACCCACCTGATCCCGCTCCGCGTGCCGGCGCTCGACGGCCTTCATCTCTATTTCAAGGACGAGTCCACCCACCCGACGGGCAGCCTCAAGCACCGCCTCGCGCGTTCGCTGTTCCTGTTCGCCATCTGCAACGGCTGGATCCACGAAGGGACGCCGGTGGTCGAAGCGTCGTCCGGCTCGACCGCGGTGTCGGAAGCCTATTTCGCCCGGTTGCTCGACCTGCCGTTCTACGCGGTGATGCCGGCCGGCACGTCGCCCGAGAAGGTCGCCGCCATCGAGTTCTACGGGGGGCGCTGCCACTTCGTCGACGAGCCGGCGGCCCTCTACGACGAGTCCCGCCGCCTCGCCCGCGAGCTTGGCGGCCACTACCTGGACCAGTTCACCTTTGCGGAACGCGCCACCGACTGGCGCGGCAACAACAATATCGCTGAATCCATGTTCGGCCAGATGCGGCTGGAACCCTACCCGGTGCCAAGCTGGGTGGTGATGAGTGCCGGCACCGGCGGCACGTCTGCGACCATCGGCCGCTACGTCCGCTATCGCCATCTCGACACCAAGCTGTCCGTCGTCGATGTGGAGAATTCGGTGTTCTACGACAACGTCACCGCGGATTGCGACGACCTCGTTACCGACCAGGGCTCGCTGATCGAGGGCATCGGCCGGCCGCGCCTTGAGCCGTCGTTCATCCCCACCGTCGTCGACCACATGCTAAAGGTCCCGGACGCCGCCTCCCTGGCGGCGATGCGGGTGCTGTCGGCGCGTCTGCGCCGGCGGGTCGGCGGCTCCTCCGGCACCAATTTCTATGGGCTCTGCTGGATCGCCGCGCGCATGCTGGCCGCCGGCGAGACCGGTTCACTGGTGACGCTGATCTGCGATTCCGGTGAGCTCTACGCCGACACCTATTTCAATGACGCCTGGACCGAAGCCCATGACCTCGATCTGGCGCCGTTCATCGATCAGATCGACACGTTCCTCAACACGGGGACATGGATGGAGGTCGGGACATGACACTTCCTTCCGACCCGGGCGACCGCGACATGATCGATCACCCCGATCCGAAGGTACGGGCGGACCTGCAATCTATCCTCGACGACGGCCAGCTTTCCCGTAGCGACAAGCTCGATCGGTTGCTGAGCTATGGCATCGACGCGTTCGGCCTCCCAATCGCGATCGTCAGCCGAATCGAAAAGGGCACCTACACGGTGCTCAATGCCAAATCACCTGGCGATCAGATCGCACCGGGGACGCTGTTCGACCTCGGCATCACCTATTGCGTCGATACGATTGCCAGCGAAGGGCCGGTGGCGTTCACCCATGTATTCGACACCGACCGCCGATCCCATCCGGCCTACAAGGAATTCAAGCTGGAGAGCTATATCGGGGCCTCCGTGCTCGTTCGCGGCAAGCCGTTCGGAACCATCAACTTCTCCAGCCCCGATGTGCGTCCGGGGCTGTTCGAACAGCCCGAGATCGACACGATCCGCGCCCTGGCGGACGCCGCCGGTCGCGTGCTGGAACGTGCGCCAACGGGTTGACCAGCGTCGCCGTCACGAGCGTTCGAATAGGCTACGAAGTTCGCCAATGCGTTGGGCTGGACAGGCGAGCACGTTCATCTGCTCACCGAGCAGAAACCGCTGCTCCGGCGTCATCGGCACCAGGGCCAGAGTGTCGGTCGGTTCATCAACGGCATATCCGCCAGCGGGCGTCGCGCGCCACCACGCTGGCGCAAAGAACGTGTACCCGAAACCGGTGAGCGCGCTGAAAGGCGCCAACGTCGTTTCCGGCGCCGCGGCTTCGCGCCACCTTTCGAAGACCACGAACGGGCGCGCCGACTCCAGCGTGCGTCGAGCACCGGCCAGGACTCTGTGCTCATGGCCCTCGACGTCGATTTTCATCATTCCCGGGGGTGGCAGATCGAGGCTATCGAGCGCCGCCAGTGTGACGCTCTCTCCGGGAATGTTTTCGCCGAGTCGCGCCGTCCCACTGTCACCGCCGCCGTCGACCGTGAGGACTCCGTCGCCATCATAGTCCGAGAGCGCCAGCCGATGGCATGTAACAAGCGCTTCCAGTCCCGCTTGAGCAACGAGGCGGTTCAGGTCCGCGAACGTCGCTGCAAGGGGTTCGAAAGCATGCACCGTTCCTTCGAAACGAGGTCGGCCGGCGACCCAAAGGGCGAAATAGCCCCAATTGGCCCCGATATCGAAGAAAGCATCTGCCGGCCCGACGATGGCATCGAGGAGCGCCGACGTCTCGGATTCATAGCCGATGGCGTACTGAGAGAGATAAAGCGCGCGAAACTGGATGTTGCGGGCGTCGAACTCGAGCTTGCGCCCGCCTTCGCGTCCCTCGAACACCATTGTGCCTCTTCCGCCGAGATTGAGAGTCTGGTGGGCGAGCCGGAACAACGCCTTGGCCGGCTTGCCGACAAAGCGTTTGGCGACCCGGCGGCGCGGTGTGTAGGCCGCACGGCACAGCTGGCCGACAAGCGGCAAGTCGACAACGTGAAATGGGTTGCGCCGTACAACGCGCCGGACCATCACCTCCGATCGCGTCACTCCGCTTCCGTCGGTGTTCATCGCGCGCCCGTTCCGCCCGGGCGGGCGAACACCGTGATGACGTTGGCCGTCCAAACGTCAGGTCGCTGAACGAGCATCCGATCGAGCATTGCGTGCAGGGCCGCCTGCAAGGTACGGCGGACCGCTGGACCAATCTTCTGCGGCAGGAAACCCACTCAGTCGTAGCCGGTCAGGCGGGCGAGCTCGATCAGCTTGTCGGTCGTGTAGACGGTGACATGATCGATGGTCGAGTACTGAATATGGAGCCCCCACGGCGAGCCACCGTTGGGCACGCGGATGGCGAGACGCCCGCCGTCGGCGACGATGGCGTGCAGGCTCTCCAATGCGGCGATGCCTTGCTCCAGGGTCAGGTGCTCCAGCACGTCGAACAGCACGACCCTGTCGAAGCGCCGTTTTCCCGTATTCTCGGTGACGAAGTCCGCGAGGTCGCTCTCGACGAAGCGGTTCGCTGCGGCCTCGGGGATCGCCGCACGCACGCCGCCGTCAGCGTCGATGCCGACGAAATCCTCCACCCCCTTTGCCGCCAGGTAGGCGAGGAACTGGCCTGTGCCGCAGCCGACCTCCAGCACCGACATCCCCGGCCGGCAATCGGTGGCGTTCCAGAACTCGTGGTCGTACTGGCGCATGTGCTTTGGCTTCAGCGCCGGCGTCTCATAGCGCCGAAGCGCCCGATAGGCGTCGCCGCGCTCGAACGGCGAATTGCTCAATGCGTTCGGGTTGCCGTCCGACACCGCGCTCTCCCTCACTTGGCTGGACTCGGCGACTGCCGCCAGAGAGTCCGGAATTCTTAAGCGAGTCAACCGTTACGCACGAACAAGCGATTGCGGAACGGCCGTTGGTCGTCGGCCGCGCCTGGCAGAGTGTGCTCGGCCAGCCCGGCGGCAGCGAGCAGCGCCGGGATGTCAGGTCCGTCAACATGTTCGGCAATCTCGACCAACACCGATTTGAGCCGCGCATCGGCAATGGTCTCGCGGCCGCCGGCGAGAATCCGCGCTTCGTAGTTGTCGACATCAAGCTTGATGTGGGTCGGGAAGGGCGGCGCGAATCGGCGAACAAAATCGTCGATGGTGAAGCCCACCGCCGCCTGGGACGTCGCGTATGTGACGTCGTAGCCGAAGTCGCCTTCGGGTTTGCCGAACACGTGGAATACGGCGCCCGGCTCGCTTGTCGACAAATTCAAACTCTGCAGGCCCGATTCGTCGCTGAACGCCAACGCGTAGGCCGAGACCCGGTCCTGCAGGGTGTTGATCTCAATGTTGCGGTTGAGCACCCAGTGGTTGGCCGCACCCGGTTCGGACGCGAGCACCCGGATCCCGGCGGCGCGAGCGGCGTAGAGGGTGAACAGGCCGACGTTGGCACCGATGTCCCAGAGCACGTCGTTCGGGCCGAAGGTCCCGATCCATTGCCGGGCCAACGGATCGTCCGAAAGCATCACGCGCGGGTAGTAGAGCGCGTAGGTGCTCGGGCACCAGAACTCGACCGGTCCGCCTGGTGTTTCCACTCGCTTCGCCGGCGCCAACCGCGTCGCCAGCCGCGCCAGCACCTGATCGCGGCGTTTCTCGCCGAGCACCGCGAGCGCGATCCCGACGCCAGCCGCGACCGCGCCGGCGATTCGGCGGCTCATTGGCTCTCGGCCTTGCGGCCGGCGAGGAACTCCTGGAACTCGCGGTAGGTGAGCCAGGTGTGCACGGTGCCGCCGTCGACGGTGGCGATCTCCCACACACGCTCCTTCATCGCCTGGCCGCCAGGGTGGGCGATTCCAATGGTCGCGTGGGGCTCGTGGGGTTCGACCAGGGTGTTGCTCTCGGGATCGAACATCAGCTCGCCTTTGCCGCAGACCCAGTGCGTATAGGCCGGCAGGAACGTCGCCGGCTGCTTGTCGGCGAAGATCATGTAGTTGAGCGCCGTCTGCTCGGAGAGGAAGGCGTAGAAGTTGGAAACGCTGGGCTTGTCGCGACGCTTGCGGTTGAGCGCCCGCTTGTGGGCCTCGGCCCACAGCCGCCAGTGCGGCGCGTCACCTTTCATTGCCAGGATGACGGTGCCGACGATCGGGTTGCGCCCATAGCGGTCGCCGGCGCGAAGCCCGAATGACCACGCGAAGGCTTTGTGGTTCTGGGTCCACAGCTTCGGCCGCTTGTACACGGTCCAGTACCCGCGATCGAGCTCGGGCACACAGGCGATCTTGCCGCGCTCGGCGCCGCGGATGAACCAGCGCAGCACCGAGCCGTCCTGCACCCAGGCATCCGAATCGAGCCAGACATAGATGTCATGACCGGGAAAATAGTTGGGGATATACGGCCGCGCCGACATTGCCCGGTAGTAGCCGGGCATCTGTTCGCGGCCGGGGAAGTCGACATCCCAGCCGGCCTCGATCAACTCGATGCCGCGCCCGGCGATGGTTGCGGCTTCGGTCGGCGTCAGTCCGACATAGAGCACTCCGACGGCGAGGTCGCGGGCGTACGGATCGTCGCGAAGCGAATCGAGCAGCCCAACGAGGAAGTCGAAATAGTTGCTGTCGGCGGCGGTGACGATGATGATGCGCTTGGCGTCCATGGCGGCGTCGGTTGCGGTCCGGCGTCCCGGCGGGGCGGGCCGATCATAGGCCGATCATAGAGAGTGCAAGCGCTGCGTGTCCACGGGGCTCGCGCGGTTTGCGTGCCTCGGACGAGGAGGCGATGTGACGGCAGGCCAGGGTCGGACGCGCACCGCGGTCATCGAAGGCAACGGACGATTGGCCGGCTGGCTTGCGGCGGCGCGTGTCTACCGCGACCGTCGGGTGCTGTCGCTCCTGTTCCTCGGATTCGCCAGCGGCTTGCCGTTCGGAGTGCTGGCCGAGCCGCTGAGCGCATGGTTGGCCGGCGCCGGCGTGTCGAAGACCGGCATCGGGTTATTCGCTCTGGTCAGCCTCCCCTACGCGCTGAAGTTCCTCTGGGCGCCGGTGATCGACCGGTTGCCGCTGCCGGTGTTGAGCCGTGCCTTCGGGCGGCGGCGCGGGTGGGCATTGGCCGCCCAAGCAGCGTTGTTGGTGACCATCTTCGGGCTCGGCGGCACCGACCCGGCCATCGACCCGCCGTGGACGGCGGCGTTCGGCCTTGCCGTCGCCTTTGCCTCGGCGAGCCAGGACATCGTCATCGACGCCTACCGCGTCGAGATTCTCGAGGACCGTACGTTGGCCGCCGGCGCGGCGACTCAGGTTTTCGGCTGGCGGGTCGGCCAGGTCGGCGCCGGTGCCGGCGGTTTGGTGCTCGCCGACATGGCGCCGTGGCCGGTGGTGTTCGCGGTGATGGCGACCCTGATTCTGGTCGGCGTCGTCGCGGTGCTGATCAACCCCGAGCCGGCGGCGCCGGAACGGACGGCCTCCGCTGCGACGGATCGCGTCGCCGAAATCCGTGCCACGATTGCTGATGCGGTCGTCGGCCCGTTCGTCGATTTCGCCCGCCGCCGCGGCTGGCTGGCGATCCTGCTGTTCATCCTGCTCTACAAGTTCGGCGACGCCGTACTGGCGGTGATGAAGGTGCCGTTCTTCCTCGAGATGGGCTTCACCAAGACCGAGATCGCCGAGGTCGCCAAGCTGTTCGGCGTTGCCGCCATCGTCGTTGGCGGCCTGCTGGGCGGCATCGTGCTGGCGCGGATCGGCATCCTGCGCCGGCTTCTGGTCTGCGGCGTGCTGATGGCTGCGTCGAATCTGGTCTTCGTCCTGCAAGCCCAGGCCGGTGCTGACCTCGGCATGCTCACAGTCACCATTGCCGTCGAGAATGTCACCACCGGCATGGGCACCGCGGCGTTCGTCGCCTACCTCTCCAGCCTGTGCCATGTCGCCTACACGGCGACCCAATACGCGCTCTTGTCATCGTTGATGGCGGCTTCGCGGACGGTGATGTCGTCGGGCGCGGGATGGCTCGCCGAGCCGATGCCCTGGTCTGCGTTCTTCGTCGTCACCACGCTGGCGGCCATTCCCGGGTTGGTGTTGCTCGTCTGGATGATGCGCCGGTTCCCGCCGGGCGAGTCTTCAGCCGGCGGGTGAATGTGCTAGGGTTTTGACGTCCCGCCCCCCGACCGCAGGTTCCCCATGGATATCTCCAAGATCCCCGTCGGCAAAAACCCGCCCTATGACGTCAACGTCATCATCGAGATTCCCGTCGGCGGCAACCCCGTGAAATACGAGCTCGACAAGGATTCGGGCGCGATCTACGTCGACCGCTTTCTGCACACCGCAATGTTTTACCCGTTCAACTACGGCTTCATCCCGCACACCCTCTCCGAGGACGGCGACCCGGTCGATGCTGCGGTGCTCGGCCAGATGCCGGTGACGCCCGGCGTGATCATCCGCTCGCGGCCCATCGGCGTGCTGATCATGGAGGATGAGGCCGGAGTCGACGAAAAGATCCTCTGCGTGCCGGTGGACGAGTTGCACCCGTTCTATGCTGGAGTCGCCTCGCACCGCGAGTTGCCGGACATTCTGCGCGACCAGATGTCGCACTTCTTCGGCCACTACAAGGATTTGGAACCAGGCAAATGGGTCGAGGTCAAACGCTGGGGCGAACCGGAGGAAGCATTTGACTTGATCCGCCAGGCCGTGACCCGGCTCAAGGAGAAAGGCTGACGAGGGAACTGCGGAGGGGGAGATGGACACGCGCATCGAGATCGTTGAGGGCGACATCACCACGCTCGACGTCGACGCCATCGTCAATGCGGCCAACGAATCACTGTTGGGAGGCGGGGGTGTCGACGGTGCCATTCACCGCGCGGCGGGGCCCGAACTTCTCGCCGAGTGCCGCACCTTGGGCGGATGTCCGACCGGCGAGGCCAAGATCACCAAAGGTTACAATCTGCCGGCACAATACGTCATCCATACCGTCGGACCGGTTTGGCATGGCGGCGGCAGAGGTGAGGAGGCATTGCTGGCGTCGTGCTATCGGCGATCTCTGGAGATCGCCGCCGAACGGCAGCTCGAAAGCATCGCCTTCCCGGCTATCTCCACCGGCGTCTACGGTTATCCCGCTGACCAAGCAGCAAAAACCGCGGTGGCGACAGTCCGGTCATTCCTTGCAGACCACGATCTCCCTACGCGGGTGATCTTCTGCTGCTTTGGTGCCGCATCGGTCGCGGCGCACGAAGCGGCCTTGGTCTAAGCGTCGCTGGTACCCTCGAGGAGCGAAGGATTTGAGTCCACTTTCCGAAGTATTCGGCTCCAAGAAGCGCATGGCGTTCTTCGCCATCATCGTTGCCCTGGTCGGCGGAGTCACGATCTGGCACAGCCTGGGATCGACGACGATGAAAAACGTCGCCGAACGTCCCGTCGCGGACCTCGAGGCAGTCTACGTCACCAAGGGTCCAAACGTGTTCCCGCTGGAGCGCGAAAAACGGAACGGACTGCTTAGCGAACTCGCCGCCGCACGAGGGACCCGAAACACCGGCGGCAAAGGTGCCGGCTGGGGGGCATTGGTGTGTTTTGAACTCGATTGGGGCGAGGCCGGGCGGTACTGGGTGCGACTACAGACCCGCGAAGGTCTCGGCGACCGGGTCATCGCCAATATGGAGGAACCCATGGGCGGCGGTTCGTTTCACCACCAGGGCCGCTACGAGGGGGGTGCGTTGTTCCGCTGGATCATGGCGGATCCGCCGCGCCTCAAGGGGTTCGCACACAAGGTAGGCGGCCCCGGCTGTCCGCCGCGGCGGGGCGTCGCCCCCTCGCCTCTACTGAAAACCGCGCGCTGATACCGGCCCGGCCATATCCGTGGTATCCTTCGATGGCGTGGGATCGGCCAAGGTCGCCCTCCCGCGCCCCGAACATTGGATGGCTCGGCATGGTATCTCGATCGTGGATGCGTGCGTTGCTTGCTGCCGTCGTCACCTGGGTTGCGTTGGCGCACGACGCATCCGCCGACGTCCTCGAGGCCGCCGGTTTGACGTTTAGCGACGAACTCGGCGGCTTCCGCCTCGTCTCCATCTCCGGAACGGGAACCCAGGACGATCCGCTGATCATCGTCGAGGATGTCCTGACTCCCCGGCCCGGCGCCATCGTCGTTCGCGGTCAGGTCAAGCGCTCCGCGCAAGGCGATATCCTCGTCACACCGTCGTTTGTCAGCCTGGCCGTGGTGCTGGTGGCGCGGAACCGCAGCGGCCAGGTTTGGGCGGGGTTCGATCTGGAACTGCGCGAGGCGTTGGAAACGCCGAGCACGTACACCGACGGCCTGTCGTTCGATCAAATTCGTTCGTTCGGCCTACCGATGGATTCGGATTCGTTCGGCGTGGCGCGGCGGATCGCCGAACCCCGCGACCGGGTGCGCTTCTACGGTGGTTTCGTCGATCCCGGGGCGGTGGTGCAGTTCGTCTTCTATATCACCGATCCGACCATGGCCCCCGAGTTCTACCTGCTGCAGGAACCGCGGTACCTAATCGCGCATGCGCCTGCCGGACCTCGCCAGATTGCCCTTCGAAGTCCAGTGCGGTAGGTCTCCGCCGCCATCTCGGCGGACGGCGAACTAGTCTTCCTCTGGTCCGGCGACGACGCCGTCATCGTGGAGCTTGCCCACCGCGCCTTCGCTGAGGCCGAGCTCCCCGAGCAAGATCTCGTCGGTATGTTCGCCGAGGGCGGGCGCGCGTTCCGCTGGCACCCGCTCGACCGCGCCGAAATCCAGGGGCGATGCCGGAACGAGGTAAGGCCCGATCCCCGGCTGCTCGACGAAGCTGAACATGGGGTTCTGGGTCGAGCAATCGGCGTCCTTCTCGATCGTCTGACGCACCGTGCGATATTCGGCCCAGGTCACCCGGTTGGCGTCGAAGACCATGCGGATCTCCGACAGCATGCGGGTGTGGACCCAGGGATCGATGATGCGGGACAGCTCGTGCCGGCCGCGGAAGCGGTCGCCCTCGACAGCGAAATCGAGCCCGAGGCGCTCGGCGAGGGCATCGAACTGCTCGCCCAGACCCGTGGCCTTGCGGAGGCTCGACCACTGGGCGCCGGTCAGCCCGACGATCATGATGCGCTTGCCGTCGAGAGTCTCGAAGTCGCGCCCGAAGCCGCCGTACAGGTAGTTGCCGTCCTTGGGCCGATCGGAGTCGTTGATCATCACCTCGGCGATCTTGCCGAGATTGCCGAGCATCGCCAGTGCCACATCCTTCAGTGCCATCTTGACCAGTTGCCCCTCGCCTGTGAGCCGCCGGTGGCGCTCTGCGGCGAGCAGGCCGACCAGGCACATTTGCCCGGCGATGCAGTCCCACGCCGGCAACAAGTGATTGACCGGACGCGGCCAGGCGCTCGGCCCGGTGACGATAGGAAAACCGACCTGTGGGTTGACGGTGTAGTCGACCTCGGAGCCGCCGTCACGCCGGCCCATGAGGTTGACCATGATCAGGTCATCGCGATGGGTTTTCAGGCTGTCGTAGTCGAGCCAGCCGCGGGCCGGGAAATTGGTGATGAATAAGCCGGCGTTCTCGCCCGGCGCGCAGATCAGTTGTGTCAGGATTTCCTGGCCCCGAGGATTGCGGAAGTCGACGGCGATGGACCGCTTGCCCTTGTTGAACCCGGCCCAGAACAGGCTGTGCTTGCCGTCGAGCGTGATCGGCCACCGTCCATAGTCGAGGCCACCGCCGATGGGATCGAAGCGAATGACATCGGCCCCGAGTTGGGCCAGTGTCATTCCGCCGAGCGGAAGCGCGACGAAGGCTGAGCCCTCGACGATCCGCATGCCATTAAGAATGCCGTCCATGTGGTTCCCCCCCTTTGCCCCGGAAACCGCCGCGATTTTCTATGTGCACTGCACAATCCTTACCCGTGCCTGGGGTGCAACGCAATGTTTGTAGCCGGGCATCGGCGGTTGGTGGTCTTTTCGATCCAGGCTAGGATCGGTTCATGGCTCGGGTGTTCTACGCGATCGCTTCGGTGCTTGTTGCCGCGGTGGCACTGCCCGCGGTGGCCGCGGACTCGCGCTATGGGCCGATCGGCGGCGACAGCGGCGAGATGGCCCGCGAGCTTCGGGGCCTGATCGAGGAGGCCGAGAAAGCCCGAGCGGCCGATCCCCGATTCCTACGCGACCTGCGAGACCTCGCAGACCGCTACGACCGACCACCGCTCGCCGACGTCGTGTTCGACGACTTCGCGGACGGTGACTTCACCCGCAACCCGACTTGGCAGGTGATTTCGGGCCGCTATTGGATCGAACGCGGCTACGGGCTCCGCAGCACGGTGACCCCGGAGCCGGCACCGGCGGCGCAAACCTCCGACGAGGACGCGGCGAAGCAGCTGTTTGGCGCCATCCTTCAGCAGGCGCTCCGCGGTCAGCAATCGGGCGGCCAATCACCATCGGCATCGGCGTCCGATCCCGCGGTCATCCACATCGCAAAGCCCTTCGCCAATGCCTTTTCCATTCGCGTCGAGCTGACGTCCTGGCAAGGTGAGGGCCATCTTGAAATCGGTCCCTACGCCGCCGGCAACCTCGATACCGGCTACCGGCTGATCTACCGGGCCGGCGCCACGCCCGGACTGGAACTGGTTCGCCTGTCCCGCTATGGCTCAGGCGTGGTTGGCACCCATCCGCAGGGTCTGGTCCTCGAGGACCGGCGGGTCCACGTCATCGAATGGACCCGCACGCCGTTCGGCGACATGACCGTCGCTGTCGATGGCACGCAATTGATCCATGCTGGCGATCGGGCCATTGCCGACCCCTTCGACGGCTTGGCTTTGATCAATCGCGGCGGCGATTTCGTCCTTGCTCGGGTGCAGGTGCAGGCGGCGCCCTAGGACGCTTGCGCCCGGCGATCCGCGACACCGCGCCGTGCTTCACGTCTGCACATCAGTTCAAGCCACCGACCGGTGAATGCCGGCAGGCACCTGTGATAGGCTTTTTGACCCGCCATCAAGCGCCAGACGGGCAGTCGGCAAACCTAATTTGGTCTGGCGACTTCGAGGCGGACGGGGAGGCGATGCGATGACCAATGACGTATGGCCCAATGGCATGCCGCAAGTCGGACAAACAGCGCGGCGATCGCGGGAGGTGACGGCCCGCGACATCGAGCTGTTCACCGAGATCAGCGGTGATCTCAATCCCCTGCACTACGACGAAAACGTTGCCCAGGCGACGCCGTTCGGGAGGATCGTCGTCCAGGGCGGCATCACCAGCGCCATCCTGAATGCCGTCGTCGCCGAGGATCTGCCGGGACCTGGAACCGTGTTTCTGCAGGTGAACTGGAACTTCAAGGCACCGGTCCGGCCGGGCGACACCATCACCGGCGAGGTGGAGATCACCAAGTCCCGCGCCGACAAGCCCATCACCGAACTGCTCACCCGCGTCGTTCGCGACGACGGGACCGTCGCCCTCGACGGCGATGCAGTCTGCTACACGATGCCGGTGCGGAAGTAGAACTTCGGGAATCGCTGGGGCCGAACGTCTGTTCCCACTGATCATCGCGCCTTGGCGGCGCGCTGGGCCAGAACAATCGCAACGCCGCCCAGCGTCGCCGCGGCGCCCCGACCGAACAGCAAGTAGAACCCCCAGGCCACTCCGGCGATCGCCATGAGCATGGCGCCCAGGGGGTCCGGTGCGGTGATGCCCGGCGAGACGAGATAGATCAAACCAGCGACGGCCAACGCCAAACCGCCCCACGACAACAACGCGAAATGTTCGCCACCTCTCAGTGCCACCACGAACATGGTCAGCTGAACCGCGCCGAAGAGGATCAGGCCGCCCGTACCCGCACTGAGGGACAGGTAGGCGAATGAGAAGAACACCATGTAGGTGAACAGCATGGTGACGGTGCGCCAGTCCGGCCGACCGCGCTCCTGCGACCGCGCGCGGAGGAGAACGATCAGGCTCAGCGTCACCGCGCCGGCGGCGACCCTCACCGTGGTGAAGGTCGCTGCATCAACGAGCTCCTGTCCCAAGGCCAGCCGGCACAGCAGCGAGTTGGCGGCAAACGCCAGCATGGCCACCGCGGTCAACAAAGCGGTGCGAATGGCGGTGGATGCCGGAATACTCTCCAAGAGATCGTCCTTCCTCCGATCGCCGGCATGGCCTTGCCGCGCGACCAGTGTACGCGGGTGGCCGATTCGCACCACAGAATTGCGCCCTAGGCGGTCAGGGCTTCGGCGGCCCCGGCGATTTTCGCGCTACCGTCCGACGTCAATTTGCCGACGATCTGTTTGAACATCGGATGTTCCAGACCGGAAACGAGAAAGGTCCACCGGTAGGACCGCTGCTGATGGGTGCGGATGTCCTCCCGCTCGTCATCGGTGAAGTGGCGGTTGGTGATGGCTTCGAGGGCGTCGATGTCCATCTCGACCTGATTGGCCAGGAGTCCGTCGACGGCGGTCCCCAGTTCCAACAATTCGTCGACGGCCTGCTCGCGCTGCTCGGGGGTCAGTTGGCCGGCGACTTCTTCGATCAGCAGGCTGTCGGCCTTGGCGTGCTGCGCTTCGTCGATCCAGTGGAACTTGAGGATGTCGCGGAACAGGGTGTCCAGGTCCCTGTCGTCCTGAACGTGTTCCTTGTAGTGGAGCTGGGTGAACCACTCGATCATGCTGGTCAGCAACAGGGCCGTCAGGCGCGACTTTCCGAGAACGACCTCGGCGACCTGCTCGCGTCCGGGGATGACCCCGCAGGTGGTGCCGAGTCCGGCCGAAATCTGGTCCATGGCGCGCTCGAGCATGCGCTGGTGCTTGACCTCCTGTTGGGCGAAGGCCAGCAGGTAGTGCAGGCGGGTCTCGTCGCCGTAAACGTCGTCCCGCGCATGGTCCATCACCATCGGGATGATGTACTCCTCGACGAACGCGAAGATGTGGCAATAGCTGTTGCCGCGGATCTGGTTGAGGGTCCGCCTCTCGGTCTCGTTGAGGCAATCGATCCGGTCGACGCCGGCGATGCGGTCGGGGAGGAACCGCCGCGAGTAGTCGAAATCCCGGCCGCCGAAACAGTCATCGACGGTCCAGGCGGACTTTTCGGCATTGGTCAGGCAATCGGCGTAGCTGTAATCGTTGGCAAGCATCGTTGATCTCCCTGCTCTCAGGTTTGAAGACTGTTTCGGAACTCGGTCACGCGGTCGCCGGCCGGAAGCCGGCGGACAGCCGCACCGAAACCCGGATTTCCTCATGGGCGATAACCTTTCGCGCCGGCAGCGGAACGACGACGGGTGCGGCCGCGCGGATCGTCTGATCGACACGTTCCATGTGCTCGAGGACGAGAGTGTTCACGGCGTCCGCGTGGGTCAGGGGCATCATGTGCCCGGCCCCGGCGATGGTGCGGTGGCGCGACTGCGGAATGGCCTCAGCGATGACCCGCGACAGGCGCCGGGTCGGCCGCGGCGATACGGTCCCGGAAAGGATCAGCGTCGGGACCTCGATCGTCGCCAGCCGTGCGATGTCGGTCTTTTCGGCCAGCAAGGCGTGGAAGTCCTGGTGGACCTTGCTCATGCGGCTGGTCGTCTGCCATTTCCGCTCCGAAGGCAACCGAGACCAGGCCCCGTCGCCACACCAATAGTCGACGAAGCGATGGGCGGCGGCCATCGGGAAACCGATGGACACCAGGTCGCCCACGTCACGCGCGACACCGATGATCTCCGCGAGTTCTTCTTCGGGAGGCGGCTCTGAATCGCCGGCCTGTGCCAACAGATAGAATGGTGTCGGTTCGATCAGGCAAAGGCTGGCGACGCCGTGTCCCAGCGCCAAAGCCGTATGCAACGCGACGGCACCACCATAGGAATGACCGACCAGATGCACGGGACGATCGGCGCGGGCGATCACCGCGGCGACGATTTCGACTTCGTCGGCCACCGTCAGGGCGCGCGGGCGATGCCAGGAATCGGTATCGCCGTAACCGAGCAGGTCAGGCGCGATGACGCGATGGCGCTGCGTCCAGTCGGCAAACGCCGTCCGCCACTGTCCCTTCGAGCCGGTTGAACTGTGCAGCAGGACGACCGGCTGGCCGTTCCCCTGCTCCACATAGGCCACCCTCGAGCCATCGACATCTATGAACTGCATGGTCGTCTCTCCTCGACGTGTTGATGTGCTTCCGGCTCCGACGGGCGGTGGGGAACCGAGAAGCGCCGGTGCGATCCAGTGTGGGTGGGGGGTGTCAGGCGAGCGTTCGCCGGCCGTCAGCGACGGCGTCAATCCAGCGTCAATCGGGGCTGAAAATGCAAAAAATTCGCATTTTCATGGCGCTTTTGGGACGAATCGGCGGGCGCGATATACTGACCGGGCCGCTTGGGGGCATCACGGGGGCGGGCCTGACCGATGGCGGAGTGGCGTATCCAGCTTCTCGGGGAGTTTCGCCTGCACGACGGATCGGGGCGCGAAATTCCGGTGCGCAGCCCCAAGGTGCGCGCCCTGATCGCCTATCTGGCGCTGCACCCGGACCAGCCGGTCAAACGCGAAACGCTCGCCGCTCTGCTGTGGGGCGACAGTCCCGACGTCCAGGCCCGCCAGAGCCTGCGCCAAGGGCTTCTATCGCTCCGCAAGGCCTTTGGCGATGGTGCCGCGGCTGCGATCAATGCCGATGACGAGACCGTCACGCTACGCGGCGAGGCCATCGAAACAGACGTCGCTGCATTCGAACAGGGCATCGAGGAGGGGCGGCTCGGCGAAGCCGCCGTCGTCTATCGCGGCGAACTGATGGAAGAGCCGGCCGCGCGGTCCAATGCTTTCGAGGCGTGGCTCACCCAAGAACGGAATCGTCTCCACGACCTCGCCTGCACGACTCTTGAAGCGCACGGCGAGCAGCTTTTGCGGGACAAGGATGCTGCTACGGCGGTGCAGGTCGGCCGGCAGCTTCATGCTCTCGATCCCTGGCGCGAGTCCGGGACGCGGCTGCTGATGCGGGCCTATGCCCAGGCCGGCCGACGGGCCGAAGCCCTGCACCACTATCAGACGGTCGCCGAATCTCTTCGGCAAGAACTTGATGCCAAACCGGATGCCGCGACGACCCGGCTCTATGAAGAGATCCGCGAAGGAGCGGGTCCGTCCCTGCCGGAGTCCGATGCCGAACAGCGGGCGCCGCCGAAACAGACGGACATCGTCGAGCCGTCAGACGCGAGGTCTCCGAAGCGAATGCCATGGGCCGCCGTCGCGGCGGTGGCGGTGTCCGTCGTCGTCGGCTGGGTGGTCTGGACCGCCTATGCGCCCGCTCCGCCGTCCGGGCCCGAAACGTCTGCCAAAGGGACCGGATCGGTTCCGGCAACCGACAAACCGTCCATCGCCGTCCTGCCGTTCGCCAACATGAGCGGCGATCCCGACCAGGGGTACTTCGCCGACGGCATTACCGAGGACATCATGACCGGGCTCTCCCGGTTCGGGTATTTCTTCGTCATCAGCCGGAACTCGACGTTTTCCTACAAAGGAACCGCCATTCGCGTGAGCACCGTCGCCCAGGAACTGGGCGTCCGTTATGTGCTGGAGGGAAGCGTGCGCAAGACGGACGAGCGCATCCGCATTACCGCCCAGCTCATCGACGCGGAGGCCGACAAGCATATCTGGGCGGAGACTTACGACCGGGCGCTGAAGGACGTGTTCCAGGTCCAGGACGAAATCTCAAAAAGCATCGTCACCGCCGTTGCTCCGGAATACTTCTCCGCCGAAATGGAGCGGGCCCGGCGGACGGACACGCCGAACCTCGAAGCCTGGGGCGCCTTCATGCGCGGGTATTGGCACTACCTGCGGTACACCAAGAACGACAACGCCAAGGCACGGCAGCTGCTGCAGAGGGCGATCGAGCTCGACCCGAACCGGGCGAACTACCACGCCGTGCTCGCCGTTGTGCACATGATCGACGGCCTCTACGGATGGAGCGAGTCGCGCGAGGGCTCGATGCGAAAGGCCCTCCAAATCGCCGAACATGGCCTGGCCCTGGACGATCGGGATGCCCAGGTGATCCGGGTACCCGGAGTTATCCACTTCTTCTCGCGAAACTACGATGCTGCCCGCGGTTACTACGAGCGTGCCGTCGCCGCCAATCCGCACGAAGCGGAAAACCACGCCCTGCTGGGTGCCACGTTCGGCGTCGCCGGCGACTACGAAGCGGCCTTGGCGTCATTCGAGACGGCCATGCGGTTGAGCCCGCGCGATGCGCACATCGCGACCTGGTACAACTACCTGGCCGTCGCCGCCTTCGTCGTCGGCCGCGACGCCGAGGCGGCGGAATGGTCGCGAAAGACCATTCAGGCCAACCCGACATTCCCTGGCGGTTACCGGTCGCTCGCTGCGAGCGCCGGCAATCTCGGGCTTATCGACGAGGCGCGGTCGGCGCGGGAGAAACTCCAGGAACTCCTCCCCCATCTGACCCTCTCTCAGCTTCGCGAGAGCCTTCCTTACTTCAAGGATCCGGATACGATGGAGCGCTATCTCGACGGCCTGCGCGCGGCAGGGCTTCCCGAGAAAACGCCCTAGCACCAGAATCAGGACGCCGCGCCCGGGGTTATTTTTCTTTACCGTTGTCTCGGCTGCGTCCCAGAAGGCGCCCGAAGATGAAGGACGTCCGCGGCGTGTAGACGTAGCGGGTGCGGGTCGGACTGGCCGGGCGAACCAGCGAACGGGCCCAGCCGAATAGGCACAATCCAAAATGCGCCGTGGCGATGAAGGCGAACATCGCCGGCGGGCCGTAAGCGTCGATCAGGACGGAGACGGCGAACGGGCTCGCGATGGCGCCTAGGGCGAACAGAAATACCAGAGCGGCATTGAGTTCGACGGCCTGCTCGGGCGCGGCGAAGTCATTGGCATGGGCCGTGGACACCGAATAGATCGGGAAGGTCGTCAACCCGAAAATGAAGGCGCCGCCGAACACGGCAACAGTGCCATGGCTCGAGAGCGCCACGGTCAGCCCGCAAGAGGCGACCGAGGCAGCGGACAGGGCGATCAAGACGATTCGCCGGTCATACTTCTCGGAGAGCCAGCCGACCGGGTACTGCGCGATGGCACCGCCGAGGATGAACGCGGAGAGGAACAGGGCAATCTGGTCGATGGCGAGGCCGACTTCCTGTCCGTAGACCGGACCAACCATTCGGAAACACGCACCCGTCAATCCCGCCACGATCACGCCTGCCGCGGCAAGAGGCGAAAGCTGGATCGCCATCATGGGACGCAACCGCGGTGCCGCCGCGATGACCGGTTGCTGGCGCCGGGTCAAGGCCAGCGGCAGCAGCGCCGCGCAGGCGAGGATCGCCAGGATGTTGTAGGAAACGTAGCTTGCCGGCTCGAGGACGCCGATGACCAGCTGTGCGCCCAGCTGGGCGACCAGATCGACGAACCGGTAGGCACCCATCACGCGCCCGCGCGTGGCGTTGGTCAGCTTCGCCTGCAGCCACGCCTCGACTACGGTGTAGCAGCCGGCGACGCAAAGTCCCGAAAGCAACCGAAGTCCAGCCCAGACCATGGGGCCGACAACCAGCATGTGCGCGAGGATTCCGATGGCGCCTGCTGCTGCGAATGCCGCGAACGCACGGGAATGGCCGACCGTGCCGATCAGCCGCGGCGCCCACCAGCAGCCGGCGAAGAAACCGAGAAAGTGCGCGGAGCCGAGAAGACCGACCTCCGTCTTCGAAAAGCCCGACACGATTCCCGACAGGGCATCCAGCGGCGCAACCCCGCCCGAGCTGAGCTGCAGCAGCACGATCGACAGAAACAGCGCGGCGAAGGAAATGATCAGACGCATGGAACCGAGGCCCATCAGGGCCGCTTGCCGGGACGTATTGGACGGCAGGTCCTAACCGTGGATGTGGACGTTGGCGGCACCGTTGTCGGAAAGGATGGTGCCCGCTTGCTGCTCGCGGGCGTCGTCCTCGGTGCGCACCCACAGGATCACGCTGCCCGCTTCCACCGAGCGAGCGAAGTCCTCTGTGTGGGGCTTGGCGGTGACCTCGGCGAGGACCTCGCGGATGGCGATGCCGGCGGTGGCGGCACCGATAACCGCGGCGATGGTTGCCGCGACCGTACCGCCGGTGAGGACGATCGCCCCCGAGGCGACAAGCGGTCCTTCGTATTTGAGCTCGCCGACAACGGCGGTCATCGCATCCTTCCAGGGTTTGCCGGGAGCACCGGCGGCATCGATGGATTCATGAGACGCCAGCACGCTGAGATCGGTGCGGTCGAAGCCGGCGTCGGTCAGCGCCGCGACCGCCGCCTCGAAGCTTTCGCGGTTAGCGAACAGGCCGACGACTTCCCGCGCGGTTCCCGCTTGTGCGTTGTTTTCGGTCACGATTCCCCCCGTTCGGCGGCTGCGGTCATTGTGCCCCGACCGCCGTCCGATTCCTAGCCCCCGAGCGGCAGCGGCGTGGTAGACTGCCGGCCGCATCCGACCACCCCAGCATTCCGATCCGCCCGTGCGCCAGCCGGACACCGAGCCCACCGCTGCTGCCGTCACGCCGATGATGGCCCAGTACCTGGCGATCAAGCGCCAGCACCCGGACTGCCTGCTGTTCTACCGCATGGGCGACTTCTACGAGTTGTTCTTCGATGACGCCGTCACCGCGGCGGGAGCGCTGGACATCACGTTGACCAAGCGCGGCAAGCATCTGGGCGAGGACATCCCGATGTGCGGCGTGCCGGCGCACAGCCACGAGACTTACTTGACGCGGCTGATCCGCGCCGGCTTCAAGGTTGCCGTCTGCGATCAGATCGAAGACCCGGCCGAAGCCAAGAAGCGCGGCGGCAAGGCCGTCGTCGGGCGCGATGTGGTCCGGGTCATCACCGCCGGCACGCTGACCGAAGACACGCTTCTGGAATCGCGACGCCACAATTACCTCGCCGCCGTCGCCGAAGCCGGAGGTGCCCTTGGCTTGGCGTGGGTCGATGTGTCAACCGGCGCCTTTCACACCCAGCCGGTGGATGCGGCCAACCTCGGTGCCGCATTGGCGCGGCTCGAGCCGGGCGAGGTGCTGATCGCGGACTCTCTTCCGACCCGACTGCGATTGACTGGGGCTTTGGCCGAATGGCGGGACGCACTCACCCCCCTGCCGCAGAGCCGATTGGACAGCGTCTCCGGCGCCAGACGGCTCGAAGCGCTGTTCGGGGTCGACACCCTCGACGCGTTCGGCAGCTTCGGCCGCGCCGAAGTTGCCGCAGCCGGCGCCCTGGTCGACTACGTCGAACTCACGCAGAGAGGGTGCCTGCCGCGGATCGACCGGCCTCGCCGACTGGCGGCAGGCGCGGCGATGGAGATCGACGCGGCGACCCGACGCAACCTGGAACTGACGCGCACGTTGTCGGGTGAGCGGCGCGGCAGCCTGATCGGCGTCATCGACCGCACCATCACCGCTGCCGGCGCGCGGTTGCTGTCGGCGCATCTCGCCGCGCCGCTGACCGACGTCGCCGCCATCGACCGCCGCCTCGACATGGTGCAGTTCTTCGCCGATGGGAGCCGACTACGGGCCGATGTGCGCACAATGTTGAAGGGCTCGCCCGATTTCGAGCGCGCCCTCTCGCGTCTGACCGTCGGCCGCGGCGGCCCGCGAGACCTCGCGGCGATCCGCGACGGGCTGGAGCTGAGCGGTCGGCTGCGCGAGGCTCTCGGTGGCGGCGAATTGGGCGGAATGCCGCCGGGGATTGCCGACTGTGACGTGGGGCTCGGCACACATCGAGACCTGATCGATCGTCTGCGGCGGGCGCTGGCCGACGAACTGCCGCTGCTCGCCCGCGATGGCGGCTTCATTGCTGTCGGCCACGCTCCCGACCTCGACGAAACGCGCGCGCTCCGCGATGAAAGCCGCCAAATGATCGCCAACCTGCAATCCCGCTACGCCGATGAGTCGGGAATACCGGCCCTCAAGGTGCGCCACAACAACATGCTCGGCTACTACGTCGAAGTGCCCGCGCGCCATGGGGAGGCGCTGCGCGGAAAGGCGGAATCGCCGTTCATCCACCGCCAAACCATGGCCAACGCCGTGCGGTTCACCACCGTCGAGCTGGGCGAGTTGGAAGGCCGCATCGCCCGCGCCGCCGACCAGGCCCTGACCATGGAACTGGCCATGTTCGAGGACATGGTCGGCGACGTCGGTGACCATGCGAGCGCAATCGCTGAAACGGCCGCCGCCCTGGCATCGCTCGATGTCGCCGCGGCGCTCGCCGAACTGGCGGTGGAGGCGCGCTATTGCCGCCCAGTGGTTGGCGACGGCGTCGGGTTCGAGATCAGCAGCGGGCGTCATCCAGTGGTCGAGGCGGCGCTTGCCGCGGCCGGCGAAGCGGCCTTCGTTGCCAATGATTGCATCTTGTCGGACGGTGCCAGGTTATGGCTGTTGACCGGACCGAACATGGCCGGCAAGAGCACATTCCTGCGCCAGAACGCGCTGATCTGCGTGCTCGCCCAGATGGGTTCGTTCATTCCCGCCGAAGCGGCCCGCATCGGCGTCGTCGACCGCCTGTTCTCGCGGGTCGGCGCCGCCGACGACCTGGCGCGGGGGCGATCGACGTTCATGGTCGAAATGGTTGAGACGGCGGCGATCCTCAATCAGGCCGGACCCCGGGCGTTGGTCATCCTCGATGAGATCGGCCGCGGCACGGCGACCTTCGATGGGCTATCGATCGCCTGGGCGGTGATCGAGCACCTGCACGCCGTCAACACGTGCCGGACCCTGTTCGCCACCCACTACCACGAACTGACGGCGCTGGCGGCGCGGCTTGAGGACCTCGCCTGCCACACCATGCGGGTCAAGGAATGGCAGGGCGAGGTGGTGTTCCTGCACGAGGTTGCTTCCGGTGCCGCCGATCGATCGTATGGGATTCACGTCGGCCGCCTCGCCGGCCTGCCGTCAGCGGTGGTGGAACGGGCGGAGCACGTGTTGGAGTCCCTGGAGGCCGGCGAGCAGTCATCGGCGGTCACCCGGCTCGCCGACGACCTGCCGCTGTTTGCCGCCGTCCAGGCCGAACCGGCTGCCGCCTTGCGCGCCTCGCCGGTCGAAGAGGCCCTCGCCGACGTCCACGCCGACGAACTCACGCCCCGCGAAGCACTGGACCTGATCTACCGGCTGAAGGCGCTGTTGACATCTTGACGCAACAAAAGCCTGCCGGGACGGGCGGCGCTTCTATATAAGGGGGAGCATTCGCGGGACTTTTGGAGCACGGATGAAACACGTCCCCCGCAAGCGCGACATCATCGATCGCAAGGCGCTGATCCGCGAGCTAGACGAGCAGGTTGGCTGGTGCGGGGTGTCCACGGAGACCCGCGGCAACTTCCTGCAGATCTTCAAGGCCGCACTCTATCGCGGCGTCGGCGAGATCCAACGCCGCTTCGAGGAAGAGCGCATCCGCGGCACCGAAGTGGTGCATTCCAGCGCCTACCTCGTCGATCAGCTGGTACGCGCCATCTACGATTTCGCCAGCACGCACGTCTATCCCCTGGCCAATCCGACCACCGGCGAGCAGCTCGCCATCGCCGCGACCGGCGGTTACGGGCGCGCCGAACTGGCACCGTTCTCCGACATCGACCTGATGTTCCTGGTGCCCTACAAGTCGACGCCACACACCGAGCAGATGGTCGAGTACATGCTCTACATGCTGTGGGACATGGGCCTGAAGGTCGGTCACGCGACGCGTTCGGTCGACGAATGCGTCAGCCTCGCCAAGAGCGACCTGACCATCCGGACCAGCCTCCTCGAAACCAGATGGCTGTGGGGCGACCGGGGGCTGTACCGCAAGTTCGAGCGTCGCTTCGCCTCGGACGTCGTTTCGGGCAACGGTCCGGCTTTCGTGCAGGCCAAGCTGGCCGAGCGCGACAGCCGGCACGCGCGAATGGGCGACACCCCCTATGTCCTGGAGCCGAACATCAAGGAAGGCAAAGGAGGCTTGCGAGACCTTCAGACGCTGTTCTGGATCGCCAAGTTCCTCTACCAGGTCAAGGAGATGCGCGAGCTGGTCGAGCGCGGCGTATTCACCGAGGCGGACGCCCGCCACTTTGGCCAGGCCCAGGACTTCCTGTGGACCGTCCGCTGCCACCTGCACTACGTCACCGGCCGGCCGGAAGAGCGGCTGACGTTCAACGTGCAGGATGCCATCGCCAAGCGTATCGGCTATGGGGACCGGGCCGGCGCCCGCGGCGTCGAACGATTCATGAAGCACTACTTCCTGAACACAAAGGCCGTCGGCGATCTCACCCGAATCCTGTGCGCCGTCCTGGAGGAAGAGCACAAGAAGCCGAGATTGCGCCTCAGGCTGCCGTCGATTTCATCCCCGTGGCGATCGGTCGAAGGCTTCAAGATCGAGGGCGACCGGCTGAACGTCGACGCCGAGGACGCCTTCGCCAGCGATCCGTTGAAGCTGCTACGCCTGTTCCACGAGGCGCAACGCCACGGCCTCGACATCCATCCGCACGCGCTACGCCTGGTGCAGCAGAACCTGCGCTTGATCGATGCCGATCTGCGCGCGGGCTCCGAAGCCAACCGGCTGTTCATGGAGATGCTGACATCGGACCGCGACCCGGAGACAACGCTGAAGCGCCTCAACGAGGCGGGCGTGTTCGGCCGGTTCATCCCCGATTTCGGCCGCGTCGTCGCGCAGATGCAGTACGACATGTACCACGTCTATACCGTCGACGAGCACACCATCCGGGCCATCGGCGTGCTCCGGCGGATCGAGGACGGCTCGCTTGCCGACGAGCATGCGACCGCAACGGCGGTCACCTCGGAGGTCAGCTCGCGCAGGGCTCTCTACGTCGCCACACTGCTCCACGATATCGCCAAGGGCCGCGGCGGCGACCATTCCGAGATCGGCGCCGGCGTCGCCCTAGAGCTAGGTCCCCGGCTCGGTCTGGACCCTTGGGAAACCGAGGCCGTGTCGTGGCTGGTGCTGCACCATCTGTTGATGAGCAGGACCGCGTTCAAACGCGACATCGACGACCCGAAAACGGTCACTGACTTTGTCCGCATCGTGCAATCGCCCGAGCGACTGCGCCTGTTGCTGGTATTGACCCACGCCGACATTCGTGCCGTCGGACCCGGCATCTGGAACGCGTGGAAGGCGGGGTTGCTGAACGAGCTCTACTACCGGGCGCTGGAAGAGATCGAAATGACTGGCGGCCAGCCGGCGGAGCGCCGCGCCGCCCGCGTCGAACGTGCCAAGGCGCAGCTTCGCGAGCGGCTGACCCAGTTCAGCGAAGAAGAACGCGAAGACATGATCGCGCATGGCTATCCGGACTACTGGCTGGCCTTCGACACGGAAACCCAGGTCCATCACATGTACATGATGCGCGAGGCCGACCGCGACGAGAAGCGCCTGCGCATCGAGGCCCGCCAGCACGCCGAGCGCGGCGTCACCGAGATCATCATCTACGCACCCGACCATCCGGGCCTGTTTGCCCGTATCGCTGGCGCCATGGCGCTGAGCGGTGCGACCATCGTTGACGCCAAGATCGTAACGCTGGCCAACAGCATGGCGCTGGATACCTTCTGGATCCAGGACAGCACGGGCGGTGCCTTTGACTCCGCCGAGCGTCTGCAGCGGCTATGGCCGCGCATTGAGGATGCCATATCTGGACGCATCTATCTGCCGCGCGAACTCGAAAACGCCCGCAGCCACTCGTTGGCGAAGCGAACCGCAGTATTCAAAGTGCCGCCGGCCGTGTTCTTCGACAACAAGGCCAGCCGTGCTCACACGGTGATCGAAGTCAATGGCCGCGACCGGGTCGGGTTTCTGCACGATGTCGCGTCGACGTTCACGTCGCTGGGCCTGCAGATTGTCAGTGCCCACATTTCCACCTACGGTGAACGCGCCGTCGACGTGTTCTACGTCAAAGATGTCTTCGGCCTGAAGATCGAGGAAACATCGAAGCTGAAGCTCATCAAGCGACGGTTGCTCGAAGCCATCGCTGTCCCTGAAGAGAACGCGGACGACAGCGCCGAAACCGCCGCGGCCGAGTAGTCAAGGGCGCCTTTTCCCCGCCGCAAAAACTCGATATTGAGGCGCGATGGTCCTGCTGCGCTCGATCGCCACAGTCGGCGGCATGACAATGCTCAGCCGTCTGTTCGGATTTGTCCGCGACATTCTCATCGCGGCAATTCTCGGCGCCGGCTTGGCGGCGGACGCCTTCTTCGTCGCTTTCAAGCTGCCCAACCTGTTCCGTCGTCTGTTCGCCGAGGGGGCCTTCGCCGCGGCGTTCGTGCCCTTGTTTGCCGGCAAACTGGAGGACGCGGGTCGCGAAGACGCCCGCCGGTTCGCTGAAGAAGCTTTTTCGCTCTTGTTTGTGATTCTTGCCGTGGTCGTGGCGTTGGCCGAGATCGGCATGCCGCTTCTGATACGCGTCATTGCGCCGGGGTTCCTCGATGAGCCCGAAAAGTTCGACCTCGCCGTCGTCCTCACCCGGATCACCTTTCCCTATCTTCTGTTCATCTCCCTTGTCGCGCTCCTTGCCGGCGTCCTGAACTCGCTCGGCCGGTTCGCTGCGGCGGCGGCGACGCCGGTGATGCTGAACATCTGCCTCATCGGTTTCATCCTCGTCGCCACGCCGTTCCTGCCATCGCCCGGTCACGCCCTGGCCTGGGGCGCCGCGACGGCGGGTGTGGTGCAACTGGTCTGGCTCTACATGGCCTGCGTCCGCGAAGGCATGGTGTTCCGGCTGATCAGGCCGCGCATCACGCCGGACCTGCGCGTCCTCTACCGCCGCATTCTGCCCATTGCCGTCGGCGCCGGTATCTATCAGATCAACTTGGTCATCGATATGGTCATCGCATCCCTGCTGCCGTCGGGGTCGATCTCGTACCTGTTCTTCGCCGATCGGGTGACCCAGCTCCCGCTCGGCGTCATCGGTATCGCGGTGGGCACGGCACTGCTGCCCATGCTGTCGCGTCAGGTCCGCGCTGGAGAGACGGAGGCTGCACTTCACAGCCAGAATCGATCGATCGAGTTTTCGCTGCTGCTGACATTGCCAGCGGCGGTGGCATTGGCGCTCATCGCCCATCCGATCATCGCCGTGCTGTTCGAACGGGGCGCCTTCGCGCCCGCGCAGACGGCGGCAACCGCCGCGGCGCTGGCAGTCTACGCCTGGGGCTTGCCGGCCTACGTTCTGGTCAAGGCTTTGGCGCCCGGGTTCCTCGCCCGTGAAGACACCCGCACGCCGGTCAAGATCTCGGTCGCCGCGATGATCGTCAACGTCGCCCTCAGTCTCGCTCTGATTGGGCCGCTGCTGCACGTCGGCATCGCTGCGGCCACGGCCATTTCGAGTTGGTTGAACGCCGGCCTGCTGGCCTGGGTGCTGTGGCGTCGCGGCGAGCTCGTCGTCGACCGGCGGCTTAAATCACGACTCCCGCGCACCATGCTGGCCAGCGCGATCATGGGAGGGGCGCTGGTTGCCGTCCATGCCGCCTTGGACGGTTTCTTCAGCGCAGCTCAAGCGGAACGGATCGCCGCCCTAGCCGCATTGATCGCCATTGGGCTCGCGGTGTTCGCCGGTGCGGCCGCTGTCTTCGGTGCAGCGCGTCCGGCCGACGTGCGTGGTTTCCTGAAGCGCGCTTGACCGCTCCGCGCCCGGGCGCCATAAACCCGCGGCCACAACGAGTCCGTCACATGAACCGCATCTTTTCGGGCGTTCAGCCCACCGGAAACCTGCACCTCGGCAACTACCTCGGCGCGATCCGTAATTGGGTGCGTCTGCAGGACGACTACGACTGTCTGTTCTGCGTCGTCGATATGCACGCCATCACCATTTGGCAGGATCCCGCGGAGCTTACCGCCAGCATCCGCGAAGTCGCGGCGGCGATGCTGGCGTCCGGGATCGACCCCAAGGCCAACATCGTCTTCAACCAGAGCCAGGTGCCAGGCCACGCGCAGCTCGCCTGGATCTTCAATTGCGTTGCCCGGCTCGGCTGGCTCAATCGGATGACCCAGTTCAAGGAGAAGGCCGGCAAGAACCGCGAGAACGCGTCTGTCGGCCTGTTCGCCTATCCCAATTTGATGGCCGCCGACATCCTGCTTTACAAGGCGACACACGTACCCGTCGGGGAAGACCAGAAGCAGCACTTGGAGCTGACCCGCGACATCGCCCAGAAGTTCAACAACGATACCGGCGTCGAGCTGTTTCCCATCGTCGAGCCGTTGATCTTCGGCGCCGCGACCCGCGTCATGTCCTTGCGCGACGGGACGGCGAAGATGAGCAAGTCGGAGGCGTCCGACTACTCGCGCATCAACCTCACGGACGACGCGGATGCCATCGCACTGAAGATCCGCAAAGCGCGCACGGATCCCGAACCCCTTCCCGAGTCTCCGGCCGGGTGCGAAGGTCGGGCCGAGGCGGCGAATCTGATCGGGATTTATGCGGCATTGGCAGATACGGATGTCGGTGAGGTCTGCGACACCTTCGGCGGCCAGCCTTTTTCGGCCTTCAAGGCCGCCTTGGCCGATCTTGCCGTCGACCGTCTGTCGCCGATCACGACCGAGATGGTCCGACTGCGCGACGACCCTGGATATGTAGATTCGGTGTTGCGCGACGGCGCCGAACGCGCGCGCGCTTTGGCCGAACCGGTCCTTCGCGAGGTCGAGGACGCTGTCGGATTCCTGCATCCGTGATCGGCGCCCAGTGTTGCGGCGCGCTTGATTCTGCGCCGCAACAGGTCCATGTCTAAGGTCCCTATATCGAACCCGCTGGCTGCACGCGAGAGGCACCCATGTTCATTCAGACCGAAGTTACGCCGAACCCGGCGACCCTGAAGTTCCTTCCCGGGAACCAAGTGATGGCTGCGGGAACCGCCAATTTCACCGGCCCGGAACAGGCGCCGCGGTCACCCCTGGCGCTTCGCCTGTTCGAGATCGACGGCGTTGCCGGGGTCTTTTTGGGCACCGATTTCATCACCGTCACCAAGATGGATGGCCGCGAGTGGGACACGATGAAGCCGATGATCCTCAGCGCCATCATGGACCACTTCACATCTGGCGAGCCGGTGATGGCCGAGCGTACCGGCACCGATGCCGAAGCGAGCGACGACGGCGACGACGTCACTTTCCAGATCAAGGAGCTTCTGGACACGCGCGTCCGTCCGGCCGTGGCCCAGGATGGCGGCGATATCATCTTCCAGAGTTTCGAGAACGGCATCGTTTACCTGCATATGCAGGGCTCGTGCTCCGGTTGCCCGAGCTCGACAGCGACGCTGAAGCACGGCATCGAGAACATGCTTAAGTACTACGTTCCCGAAGTCGTCGAGGTTCGTGCCGTCGACTAACCGGGGCCCCGCCAGGGATCACCTCTGAGGCACGGGAACCATCGTTCCCTGAGCGATGGCGATCAGGCGCGGATCACCGCTCGACTCGTCCTCGACCGTCACGTTGACGCGGCACACGATCAGGGTCCGACCCGATTTGACGACTCTGCAGTCGGCGACGAGGGCTTCGCCTATGCCAGGGCTCAGAAGATCGACCCGGTAGGACGACCCCACGACATTGGTGCCGGCCTCGACCAAGGAATATGCGGCTGATCCCATCGCCGCTTCGGCGACACTGCCGACAACACCGCCGTGGAAAAAGCCGTTCTGTTGTCCAAGTTCGGCGCGAAAGGGCACACGGAGGACGACGCGTCCCGGTTCGATCCGCGCCAGCTCCGCCCCCAAAAGCCCGAGATACCCCTGTTGCGACACGTAGTCGCGGACCGATTCGGCGAATTGCGGGTTGCGTGGTGTGAGTGTCGGACGGTCGGTCATCGAATCGATCCCCTGGCGAACAGATTATGAACTTGGACGGCCTTCGCCGCTGTCGGCCTGACTTCCGCGGTATCCCACCGTTGTCGGCGATTCACCCCTTCAAAGCAGGTTATACGTTTTGTTAACCATCGCTTCATAGGGTTCGACTTTAGTGTTAGGCGCCGAGGTGAGCGTTCAATCATAGAACGCTGATATTGCAGTGCAAAAAAAGATGGAAATCTCCACGATTTTTCGCCTAAAATCCGCCACGGTTTGCCGGCCGGAATCGGGCTCCACGGGCACGAGGAAGACGTGGCGGGCGACGCGGGACCAAGGCGGTTCCCGGTCGCGCGGGGGAAGGCTATGACGGCTCGGGCGGCGATTACGACGCCGAGCCGACGAGACGGGATTATGACGAGGTTCCAAAACAGCGCGTTGGGCGCCGTTGGCCTTTTGTTAGCGGCGGCGGTGGGATTTGCACTGGTTCAGCCGCCGAGAGGAGAGGCGGCGTCGTCGCAGACTGCGCTTGAGTCCCCTGTCACCGAAGCGGCATTCGATGTTGCTGCCGGACCCGGTTTCATCGCGCGTGCGGCCTTCGGACCGGCCGCTTCTGCTTCCGTTCGCAAGTTCAGTGATCTCGACTACGATCTCGACTCAGTGATCGATGGCTCGGCGGACGTGCCGCGCCTGTTCCTCGCCAGCCTGCCCGGTGACCTGGGCCAGATTCTCGAAACCGACGTCCGCAAGACCACCTTTTTCAAGACCGTTTTGCCGCTCGTTCTACAGGTGAACGAGCAGATCCGCGCCGACCGGCGCCGGCTTTGGTCGGTCCGCCATCGGGTCCGCAATGGCCAGCCAATTGATGCCATCGACAGGCTGTGGCTGGTCGTCACGTCGGAACACTACGGCGTCGAGAACGGCGATCTCGACACCCTGGCGATGCGCATGGACATCGTGCCGCCGTCGCTGGCGCTGGCCCAAGCCGCCGAGGAGAGCGGCTGGGGCACGTCGCGGTTCGTTCGCGAGGGCAATGCCATGTTCGGGCAGTGGACTTACGCCGAACAGCAGGCGATGACTCCCCGGCAACGCGACGAAGGCAAACGCCATAAAGTTCGCAAATTCAATAAGTTGCTCGAATCCGTGCAGGCTTATGCCCGGAACCTCAACACCCACCGGGCATACGCGGCGTTCCGCGATGCGCGCGCATCCATGCGCCGGGGTGGCCGGCCGATTGATGGTACTGCGCTGGCCGGCTACCTGAACCGCTATTCGGAACGAGGCGACGCTTATGTCGGCACGATCCGAACGATCATTCGAGTCAACGATCTCGGACGACTGGACGATGCGCGCCTGAAGGCACACCGTTCATCGGCCGAGTCGACGATCTGATTCCTTTCCCGACGCCTCAACCCGGAACGTAGAACTGGCGGCCGAGCCAGCGCCAGCGGCCTTTGCTTGCGGGCGACGTGCAGTTGACCCGGCTGCGTCCCTTCGGAAGCGGTTTCTCCATCCGAACTTCGAACCGGGACTCGCCGAGGCGTTCGATACTCAGCGGACCGCTCACGTGAGAAGCATAACAAGAAAGGCGACCCATTCCCGGGACGTCGGCGCCGACTGTGAAACCCATCGCCGGCGGATTGTTGTTGGACACGAGATGATCCGCCGGGGTCACGTCGGTCACCGGGATCGGCAACGCGTTGGCCGCCAACCGGAATCGTTTGATGTCGCCGAAGGCTTCGTTCATCGCGAATCGGGGCAGGTAGAAAAAGTTGCCGCCCGCGTGAATCACACCCGAGTGCTGACCGAACCCGGCGACGAAACCGATCTCGCGAGAGAGGGCCTCGACGGCGAGGCTGGCTTCGCCATAGGGATAGGCGATGAGGGCCGGGGCTTGACCGAGCTCGGCGGCGAAACGCCGGTTGGATTCCTCCAGGTCGCGCCGGTTCTTCTCCTCGCTCGAAGCCGCCATGTGCAGGTGCGAAGCCGTTTGGCTTCCGATGGTGACTCCGGCGGCGTGGAGCTCGCGAATCTGATCCCATGACATGTGGTCGGCGAGCCCGCGGTCCACGGGATTGGTAGCGACGAACAAGGTGAAAGGCAGCCCCGCTTTCTTCAAACGGGGCCATGCCTCCTTGTAGACCGACAAGTAGGCATCGTCGACGGAGAGACCAATGGTGCGCTCCGGGAGCGGCTTGCCCGTCTGCAACGCGGAAACGATCTCAGGCAACGGTAGAACGGTATAGGGACCCTTGGCGATCTCTTCGAGATGAGCCTCAAACTGATCGAGGCGGATATTGGTGGACGGATACCGCCCGTCGCCGAATCGGTGGTACATCACCACGACCGCCGAGTCGGCCGCCCAAGCCGCAGGATACGCAGCCGGCAGGGCGAATACCGCGACCGCAACGGCGACCATTTGAGCAAGTCCCAGAAGAACATGTACTGCTCGAATGTGCCGCCGCCGTCCGCTCATATCGTTGCTGCGCTCACCAGGGTTTCTCGGCCATTCCGAGCATTGCCGAGAGCATTGTTCCCAATTACACATCCGAGCACAATCGTCATCCATGAAGCGGCACGCAGAATGCGGCCGCATCCATACAGACCAAGGAGAGCCCCGTGAGCCAAGCCCTCGACGAGACGTCCCTGGACATCCTGTTTCGAGATGCTCGGACCCACAACGGCTTGAGTGACCGGCCCGTGGATTCCGGAACCCTAGCGGCGGCATGGGATTTGGCGAAGTGGGGACCGACTAGCGCCAATTGCTCGCCGGCCCGGATCGTGTTCGTCGTCTCCGCCGAGGCCAAGGAACGGCTCAAACCGTGCCTTGCCGAGGGCAACGTCGCCAAGACAATGGCCGCTCCGGCCACCGCGATCATCGGTCACGACCTCGAATTCTACGAGCGCCTGCCCGATCTGTTCCCGGCGGTCGATGCGCGCTCGTGGTTCGCGGGCAAGCCGGATCACATCGAAACGACGGCGTTCCGCAACGGGTCTCTCCAGGGTGCCTACTTTATTCTCGCGGCCCGCGCCGTCGGCTTGGATTGCGGACCAATGTCCGGATTCGACAATGCCAAGGTTGACCAGACGTTTTTCTCCGGTACCCAGATCCGCTCGAACTTCCTGTGCAATCTCGGCTACGGCGATCCGGCGAAGCTCTATCCTCGCAACGTCCGACTTGCTTTCGATGACGCCTGCCGGATCGAGTGACCGGTTGGCGCTACATCATGCCGTCGGCGAGAACGCTGTCCGACAGCACGGGGTAGCGTCCGAGTGGGCTGAACAGCTGATAGTGCCACCACTCATTGCGGAAGAAGTCGAACCCAGCGGCGGTCATGATGCCGAGCAGCAGTGTCCGGTTTCGCTGCGCCGACGCCGACACCGTGGCGTCGCCGTGAAAGGACGGCGGGCGCAGATCGTCGAAGGCGGTGCCCATGTCCAATTCGCGTCCGCTCGCCGCATCGACCAGGGTGAGATCGACGGCCGCGCCCATGCTGTGCGGCGATCCGCGCCGAGGATCGGAGATGAAGGCGGGATCCGGGAATTGCTCCCACAGGATCCACTGCGCCTCCGACGGCCGGAAGCCGTCGAAGATGCGGAGCCGATATCCAAGTGGTGCGGCGAGGTCGATTGCCCGTCCAAGCAACTCCGCGGTATCGACGTGCAGGTAACAGGCGGCGCGGCGGTACACGCGCCTGCCGGTGAAGTTGTGCTCCGTGGCATAGACGAGGTCGAGTTCGACACCGAAGGACTCGGGCGTGACTTCGACGAGGGCCATGACGTCGCCTTTGCTGTGGATGAGCGGCGTGAGTATAGCCGCGCGCATCGTCGAGGGCGAAATCCGTGAAGGTGCTCGGCCTCGATACAGCCACGACGGCATGCTCGGCGGCAATATGGGCTGACGGACAAGTGCTCGCCGCTCGGACTCCTGCGATGGAGCGGGGCCACGCCGAAGCGCTGATGCCGATGATCGTCGATGCTCTGGCGGAAGCCCGTTATGGGTTCGCCGAACTCGACCTGCTGGCTGTAACCGTTGGCCCAGGCGCCTTCACCGGGCTTCGTGTAGGCCTCGCCGCGGCAAGAGGCGTGGCCATCGCATGCGCCCTTCCGTGCGTAGGTGTGACGACGCTGGAAGCCGTCGCAGCCGCAGTGGAGATGACCGAACATGCGGGCCGAAATCTGCTGGTCGCTTTGCGATCCCGGCGCGCGGAACTCTATGTTCAGGGATTCGACGGCGCGGGCTCGCCATTGGGACCGGCAAGCGCCGTCCTCCCGAGCGAACTGGTCGGTCATGTGCCGGCGCCGGTTGTGGTCGTCGGTGATGCGTCGGCGGACGCCGTCCAGGCGTTCGAGGCGGCTGGCGTCGAGGCGGTCATCGCCGACGCGCCTGGTGTCGCGGACCCGGGAAATGTTGCGGCGATCGCAGCGCTACGTTGGGCGTCAGGCGAAGACGTTGTGCTGCCGGCACCACTGTATCTTCGTTCGCCCGACGCGATACGTCCGAGGAACGGCGGACGCTTGCGTCCATGACCGGAACAGGCGTGACCATCCGCATGGTCGATATCGTCAGTGCGCCGGTCATCGCGGCACTTCACGACGCGTCAAGTCGCCCGTTCGATGAGTCCTGGACCGCCCGTTCCGTGGCCGAGGTCTTGGCGATGCCAGGAACGGCGGCGTGGATTTACGAAGTCGATGGAGACCCTGTCGGCTTTGTCATCGTGCGCAGCGCTGCCGACGAATGCGAGATCCTGATGATCAGCGTGGTCCGTGACCACCGCCGCGTCGGGGTCGGCCAAGGACTGGTCGAAGCCGCACTTGAAGCCGCACAACGTACAGGTGTTCGCAGGGCATATCTCGAAGTCGCCGAGGACAACGGGCCGACACGGGCCTTTTATGCGTTCCTGGGTTTTTCGGAGGTCGGTCTGCGACGGGGCTACTATCGTCGCGACGATGGCGCCGTTGATGCCCACATCCTCGCCCGAGATTTGGGCGAGTGACGTCGACGCTCAGACCTTGCGGATCCGCAACCGATGAACGCCGTCGGCGGGATTCGCCGGGTCTTCAAGTTCCAGGGAAAGTACTTCGTCGCCCTGTTCGCCGACCGAACGCGGAACATTCTCCAAAGGTTCGGCACCCTTCAGACGCACTTCAGCGATTTCGCCGGCGGCCATGCGTTCGATCAGTAACTTTGTGCGAACGAACGTCATAGGACAGACTTCGCCGGTTATGTCGAGGAAGTAGTCCGCATGCGCGTGCTTCATGTTTCCTTCTGTATTGGCCATGGAATCTTGTTGCCTTGATTGACGATCATTATTATATATTGGTCGCCGAATTTAGAAATCGGGGAACAAGTTCAGATGAGCGGAAATTCAAAACTAAGTGAAATGCTCGAGTTGACGACAGAGATCGTCGCCGCTCACGTTGGTAACAATACCGTTGCCGTCACCGATCTGCCGGCGTTGATTACGGATGTCTACAAGACGCTGGTTACGGTTGGGTCGGCGCCGCCTGCGGCCGAGCGGCCGCGGCCAGCCGTGCCCGTTAAGAAATCCGTGTTCCCGGATTACATCATTTGTTTGGAAGACGGAAAAGAAGCTCAAGATGCTGAAGCGCCATCTGAAGACGGCGTATGGAATGACGCCCGAAGAGTATCGGGAACGCTGGGGACTGCCCTCGGACTACCCCATGGTTGCTCCGAGCTACGCCAAGCACCGTAGCAACTTGGCGAAGAAAATCGGCCTTGGTACAAAGCCCCGCCGGCAGCGCCGCCAGAGTAGCTGACGGCCCTTCCACTTGATCAAAACGCCCGAAAAGAGCAACGTGCCCGGACCCGGACCGCTCGGGACAGGCTGACGGATAAGGGGGTGTTTGGGAGGAGTCATGGCGCCACTGTCTCGCATCGAGCAACTGTGCGTCGACAAGGGCATGAAAATGACCGGTCAGCGCCGGATCATTGCCCGCGTGCTTTCCGAAGCCACGGACCACCCGGATGTGGAGGAAGTCTATCGCCGCGCCGTCGAACTCGATCCGCGGATCAGCATCGCAACAGTCTATCGGACCGTCCGCCTGTTCGAGGAGGCCAACATTCTCGAACGGCACGACTTCGGGGACGGCCGGTCAAGATACGAAGAAGCCTCCGAAGAGCATCATGATCATCTCATCGACATTCAGTCGGGACGGGTCACCGAGTTCCGAAGCGTCGACATTGAGGCGCTGCAGGAGAAGATCGCCGCCGAACACGGATACCGCCTCGTCGGCCACCGCCTCGAGCTGTATGGCGTTCCGATGAACCGGAGCAAAGGTGAGGAGTGAGGGTGCCGTCATATCGTGAGGGTTGCCGCCTTGACTCGCCTGGGGGCGATGCTACGCTTTCTCGATGCCGGCGATGACCGAGGGTGGCCGGCCGTGACCACGATGGATGCGCGACAGCGCGTTGGCGGGTAAGTGCTCAGGCATAGCGGCCTTGGCCAAGAGGCTTCACATCAAAACCTACGGTTGCCAGATGAACGTCTACGACTCGGCGCGTATGACGGACGTCTTGGCGCCCCTGGGCTATGTCCCCGTCGATCAGGCCGATGAGGCCGACATGGTCATCCTCAATACCTGCCACATCCGTGAAAAGGCAGCCGAGAAGGTTTACTCCGAGCTCGGCCGCCTTCGGGCGTTGAAGGACCGTCGCGCCGCTTCCGATGGACCGTTTGTACTAGCCGTGTCTGGTTGCGTCGCCCAGGCAGAGGGCGAGGAGATCCTCCATCGCGCTCCCTACGTGGACATGGTTTTCGGACCGCAGACCTATCATCGGCTGCCCGAGATGGTGGCGCGCGCCGGACGCGTCTCAGGGGCGGTTCTGGACACGGACTTCCCGGTGGAGCCCAAGTTCGACCATCTTCCCGAATCGCGCAGTGCGACCGAAGGAGCAGCCGCTTTTCTCACCGTCCAGGAAGGTTGCGACAAATTCTGCACCTTCTGCGTCGTGCCGTATACGCGGGGCGCCGAGTACTCTAGGCCGGTGGCGGACGTGCTCGTCGAAGCCCGACACTATGCGTCCGCCGGTGTGCGCGAGGTGACGCTGCTGGGTCAGAACGTCAACAGCTACCATGGTGCGGGGCCCGAGGGACGCGAATGGGGCCTCGGGCGGCTGATCGCTGCCGTCGCTGAGATCGATGGCATCGAACGCATCCGCTACACCACTTCCTACCCGGCGGACGTTGACGACGACCTGATCGCCGCCCACCGCGACATCGAAAAACTGATGCCGTTTCTGCATTTGCCCGTGCAATCGGGTTCCGATCGGATTCCCGCCGCGATGAACCGCCGTCACGGTGCCGACGATTATCGCCGGTTGGTCGACCGCCTCAGAACGGCACGCCCGGACCTGGCTTTGAGTTCCGATTTCATCGTCGGCTTTCCAGGGGAAACCGACGCCGATTTCCGCGCCACGATGGACCTTGTTGCCGAGATCGGTTTCGTGCAGGCGTATTCGTTCAAATACAGCCCTCGGCCAGGAACCCCGGCAGCGTCGGAACCGCAACTCGCCAATAGCGTCAAATCCGAACGGCTTGATGCGTTGCAGGCCCAGTTAAACACCCAGCAACAGGCGTTCAACGCGGCTTGCGTCGGGCGGGTCCTGAACGTGCTACTCGACCGGCCGGGACGCCGCCCCGGTCAGCTCGTCGGCCGCAGTCCTTATATGCAGCCGGTCCATGCGCAAGTCCCTCAGTCGGTTTTCGGTACGGTACAGCCTTTGCGCATCACCGAAGGGTTCGCCAACAGCCTTGCGGGCGTCACGGAGAGGGCAGTCGCTTGACGCCTCCGGCCAAATCCGGCGCCGCCGCCGAGCGAAATCCTGCGGCTCTCGAGATTGCGTTCGACGACAACCGGCTGGTGCAGGAGTTGTTTGGATCGCACCACAGCCACTTGGCCCGCATCGAGCGGTCGCTTGACGTTGGCATCGATGCTCGCGGCAACCACCTGGTGATCACCGGTGACGACGACGCCGTAACCGCGGCCCGCGACGCCCTCGACATCCTTTACACCCGCTTGCGCCGCGGCCTGGCCGTCGGTGGCGCCGATGTCGACGCGGTGCTGCGGATGGCGGCCGGCGGCGCGGTCACCGATGCCGACATGGCGATCCGAATCCGGCAGCGCACGGTGTCGCCACGGTCACCGCGCCAGGCCGCGTACGTCCGCGCCATCGACGATCACGATCTTGTCTTCGGACTCGGCCCGGCCGGGACGGGAAAGACCTATCTCGCCGTGGCCAAGGCGGTCGAACGCCTGGTCAACGGGACGGTCGACCGAATCATCCTTTCACGACCCGCGGTCGAAGCCGGCGAGCAGCTCGGGTTTCTCCCGGGCAACATGCGCGAAAAGGTCGATCCCTATCTTCGCCCGCTTTACGACGCGCTCTACGACATGCTGCCGGCGCAGCAAGTGATAAAGCGCTTGGAGAGCGGCGAAATCGAGGTGGCTCCTCTGGCGTTCATGCGTGGGCGCACGCTGGCCAATGCGTTCGTCATCCTCGATGAGGCCCAGAACACGACCGCTGTCCAGATGAAGATGTTTCTCACACGTCTGGGCGAGAACGCACGCATGGTCGTCACCGGCGACCTCAGTCAGGTCGATCTTCCGAGGGGCACCCGGTCGGGCCTGCGTAACGCGCTTGAAATCCTCGACGGAGTTCCGGGCGTCGCGTTCGTTCATTTCGGCGACGCCGATGTCGTTCGCCACCCGTTGGTGACCCGCATCGTCCGGGCCTATGATCGAGCCGAAAGCAGCCGCAACGTCGGTGCCCGTTACGAAGCCGGCGAGGGTGATGGTTGAGCGGCTGGAGGTCGACATCGAAACGTCTGCACCGGCCTGGTACGAGGCAATCCCGGACGTCGAGGCGATCTGCCGGCGCGCGGCTCAGACGGCATTTGCCGTCGCCGGCCCGCCGGCCAATTGCGCCGAAGTCAGTCTGGTGCTTGCCGACGATGTGCGAATGCGGGACCTGAATCGAGACTATCGCGGTGAAGATCGACCGACGAACGTCTTGTCGTTCGCAGCCTTGGACGCGGGCCGCCCGGACGTGTCGTTAGGCGCCGACGAGCCGTTGTTGCTCGGAGATGTCGTGCTCGCCTACGAGACAATTGCCAGCGAGGCGATCCGGAACGGCCGTTCGCCGGCCGACCATTTAAGCCACCTTGTCGTGCATGGTATGCTTCATTTGTTCGGCTACGATCATCGTAGCGACGCGGAAGCCGACGCAATGGAACGCCTTGAGGTCCGCGTGCTGGAGAACCTCGGCGTGCCCGATCCCTACGCCGACCCTTCCGATGGTTGATGGGTAGCGATGGACGACAGTACGCCCGATAGCGCTTCTACGCCGAGCGGCGAAACGCCGCTTCGGGGTACCACCGATACAACCGTCCAATCGCTCTTTCGCGATCTCGCGCGCCGGGTGCGTCGCGGTCGCAACGGCGATTCGTCGGCCCGCGATGCCCTCGAGGTACTCATCGAAGAGCGCGAAGACGCCGAGATTCCCATTGACGACGACGAGCGCACCCTGTTTGCCAACATCCTCCATCTCCGCGACCGCGCGGTCGAGGATGTCATGGTGCCCCGCGCCGATATCGTTGCCGTCGACAGCCGGGTGGAACTTGCGGAAGTCATCGAAATGATGACCCGCTTCGGCCATTCGCGGATCCCGGTCTATCGGGAGACGCTCGACGACGCCATCGGAATGGTGCACATCAAAGATGTGTTGGCTTGGCGCGGCGAAGAGGAGTCGTTCGAGCTTGCCAAGATCGCCCGCAGAGTGCTGTTCGTTGCTCCATCGATGCGCGTTCTGGAGCTTCTCCTCGAGATGCGGGTCAAGCGATCGCATATGGCGCTGGTCGTCGATGAATTCGGCGGCGTCGACGGGCTGGTGACGATCGAGGATCTGGTAGAGGAGATCGTCGGCGAGATCGAGGACGAACACGACCACGACCGCGAACCGAATCTTGTCCGGCGGCCCGACGGCGCCATAGACGCCGACGCCCGCGCCGAGATCGAGCGTCTGGAATCGGAGTTTGGCCCGATTCTCAGCGAAGATGAGCGCGAAGACATCGATACACTGGGCGGGCTCGTGTTCTCCCTTGCCGGACGCGTGCCAATACGGGGCGAATTGATCCGCCATCCCTCGGGCGTCGAGTTCGAAGTGCTGGAAGCCGATCCACGACGGATCAGGCGGCTGCGCGTTCGCGGTCCGGAGATCGCGCTCGTGCCGCCCGCAAAGGCAGCTGTCGACGCTGGTTCGAGGTAATGGAGGTCGCCGCGGCACCTCCCCCTCCGCCGGCTACCGGCGGTGTCCCTGCGACGACGACCGCAGGAGTTCTCTGTCGCGCCCGCAATGCGATGCTGGCAGCGCCCCGGTGGCGCCGGGCTGTCACCTCGATGGTGTTCGGCGCGTTGGCGGCAGTGGCATTCGCCCCCGTACACGCATGGTTCGCGTTGATTCCCGCGTTTATCGTCCTCTACTGGCTTGCGATCGGCGCCCGTTCAGTCGGAAGCGCGGCGGCGGCCGGATGGTGGTTCGGGCTCGGTCATTTTGCGGCCGGACTCTATTGGGTCGCGAACGCCTTGTTGACGTTCCCAGAACGCTTCGGCTGGCTCGCTCCGTTCGCGGTGTTTGGCCTCGCCGCCGTGCTGGCGTTATTTCCCGCCGTGGCCACCGCGGTCACGCGCGCGACTCGCGCGGCCGGGATCGGCGGTGTCCTGGTATTCGCAGGGATGTGGACCGCGAGCGAGTGGTTGCGCGCCTGGGCGTTTACAGGATTCCCGTGGAATCTCGTGGGCAGCACTTGGGCGTTCTCGGAACCAATGATTCAAGTCGCTGGACTCGCCGGTACCTACGGGCTCGGTCTTGTTACCGTCGTTGCTGCGACGATGCCCGCAGTATGGGCCGACGGCCGAGGACATCGGCGTTTCGTCGCCGTGGCCGTCGCTTGCGGGATGCTCGCTGCCGTGTGGGCTGGCGGGGCTTGGCGACTCAGCGACGCCGACCCAGGTATGGTCGAAGGGGTCCACCTCAGGCTCGTTCAGCCGGCTATCGACCAGCAGCTGAAATGGAAGCGCGAGCTGCGCCGGGAGCATATTCTCGGGCAAATACACCTGGCTTTGACGCCAACGGAACCACCGCCGACTCACGTCATTTGGTCCGAAACGGCGGCGCCTGCGATGCTGAGCGCGGAACCCGATTTGGTGGCACTGATCAGCACGTCAACACCGGCGAATGGCGTAAGCGTCGTTGGCACGCTCCGAAGGACTCCTGCCGGAGAGGCACTCCGCGTCTGGAACAGTCTGGTCGCGATCGATGGCGCCGGACGGTTCGTCGGCGGGTACGACAAAGCACATCTGGTTCCCTTCGGCGAGTACGTCCCCTTTCGTGATATCCTCGGATTTGCCAAGATCACCGCAGGCACGACAGATTTCTCGGCCGGACACGGGGTTACGACGCTCCGCCTTCCCGGATTGCCACCGGTGAGTCCCCTGATCTGCTACGAGGTGGTTTTTCCCGCCCAAGTGGTCGACCGGCAAGATCGGCCATCATGGCTGCTCAACCTGACCAATGACGGGTGGTATGGGATCTCGGCGGGCCCCTATCAGCATTTGGCCGCGGCACGTATGCGCGCGGTCGAGGAGGGATTACCGTTGGTAAGGGTTGCAAACAATGGCATCTCGGCGATTATCGACGCATACGGACGCACCGTTGTGAGCCTTGGTCTCGGCAAACGCGGAATCGTCGACGGTCCATTGCCCAAGGGACTGCCGGCGCCGACGCCCTACGGACGGCTTGGCGACTGGTTGGCCGGCCTGCTCGTTGTCGCCGCATTGGCCGCCGGTATCGGCATGGGGAGGGTTCGGCAACCGTAGCAGATCAGATGTTCCGATCTGCCACTAATCTGTGCAAATGTTGCGAAGTGGCCATGCCTCTGCGTACAATGGGGTTATTATCGCGCGGCGGCGGTGCTTTGTCGCCAATGTCGCGCCCGGAGACGCAGAATGCGGCGACGGCAATAACATCCCCCAACCCTTGCGAGTGTCCACCCAAATGATGAACGCAAAACCAACCCGGGGACGGCGAGGTCGCAGCACCGTCAGTGCGATCAGGTATGACCGTCTTCCGCCGGGGACTCCCAATCCCGTCGACATTCATGCTGGCGGGCGAGTAAGGCTTCGCCGCACCCTCCTCGGGATGAGTCAAGAGAAGCTCGGCGAAGCCGTTGGGCTAACCTTTCAACAAATCCAAAAGTATGAACGCGGCGCCAATCGAATCAGCGCATCGCGTCTGTTCGAACTCAGCCGAATCCTGGACGTGCCGGTCTTATTCTTTTTCGACGATATGCCGGAATCCATGAGAACGGGCGAAGGCCGAATCTCATGGCAGATGGCGGACCAACCCCAGGCGGCGCTGGAGCCGGACCCGCTGACCAAGCGCGAAACCCTGGAGCTGGTCAGGGCATACTACCGGATTACCGATCCTCATGTGCGCAAGCGCTTGTTCGAACTGACCAAGTCGCTGGGCAACGCGCCCGAAGTCGACTGATCCTTTCACCTGGCGGACGAGCGCCCGGGCAGCGGCAAAGCCCTTGACGCAATCGGGAAAGATTGCAACAAGGGCCGCCGCTCTCGGCGCCCGTGTGCCTGGGAGCGACTTCGTCGTAGGATCCGCGGCCTAACGGACGTCGCTAAACGCGGAACCGTCCGCGGTCCGGTACCGATCCCGGCGCCATTGACACCAGTCCGGAGGCACAGATCGTGTGGAAGTCCGACTACGTATTCACCAGCGAGTCCGTTGCCGAAGGTCATCCCGATAAGGTCTGCGACCGCGTTTCGGACGCCATTGTCGACGCCTTCCTCGCAGAAGATCCCTATTCTCGGGTCGCCGTCGAGACGTTGTGCTCTACCAATTTCGTCGTGCTTGCCGGCGAGGTTCGCGGGCCCGACTCGATGACCCACGAGCGCTTGCGCGACATCGCGCGTCAGGCGATTCGCGACATCGGTTACGAGCAGCACGGATTCCACTGGAAGGATGCCGAGATCACCTCCCAGGTGCATTCGCAGTCGCCGGATATCGCGCGCGGAGTCGACGCTGCCGGCAACAAGGACGAAGGGGCGGGCGACCAGGGCATCATGTTCGGCTACGCCTGCCGCGAGACGGACGTGCTGATGCCGGCGCCGATTTACTACGCCCACGCAATGCTTCAATCTCTTGCCGACGCGCGGCACTCCGGTACGGAACCGCTGCTCGGCCCCGACGCGAAAAGCCAGGTCACGCTCCGCTACGTGAACGGGCAGCCTGTCGGCGCGACGGCCATCGTCGTCTCGACACAGCACTCCGATCAGGCCAGCGTCGACGAGGTGCGCGAGATCGTTCGTCCCCATGTCGTCAATGTGCTGCCTGACGGATGGATGTGCGACGAAGAGCACTTTTACGTCAACCCGACGGGCCGGTTTGTTGTCGGCGGTCCCGACGGCGATGCCGGCCTCACCGGCCGCAAGATCATCGTCGATACCTATGGTGGCGCGGCGCCCCACGGCGGCGGCGCGTTCTCGGGAAAAGATCCCACGAAGGTCGATCGCTCGGCCGCATACGGAGCGCGGTACCTGGCCAAGAACGTGGTCGCGGCGGGGATTGCTGATCGCTGCACGATCCAGCTTTCCTATGCGATCGGTATCTCCAGGCCGTTGTCGGTCTACGTGGATACGCACGGCACGGGTGAGGTCGACAAGGACCGTTTGTCGACGGTGTTACAGGATCTGCTGGACCTTTCCCCACGCGGCATCCGCGAGCACCTCGGCCTCAACCGGCCGATCTACGCCCGGACCGCCGCCTATGGCCACTTTGGCCGGGATCCGGAACCCGATGGTGGGTTTTCCTGGGAGGTCACGGATCTCGTCGATCCCCTGAAATCGGCGTTCGGCGCAAGTTGATCGGCGACCGCCCGCGCCCGGACGGGAGCGGCGATCGCTTTCACGGCCGCCGCCGGGGCCGCCGGTTGCGGCCCGGTCGGGCGGCACTGCTTACGACTCTGCTGCCGCGGCTGCGCGTGGCCATCGCCGCCGATGAAACGATCGATCCCAAGACCCTGTTTCCTAGCCCACCGATCGAGGTCTGGCTGGAGATCGGCTTCGGTGCCGGAGAGCACTTGGCGATCCAAGCGCGGAACCGGCCGGAGGTCGGATTCGTCGGTTGCGAACCATACGTCAATGGTGTCGCCGCACTTCTCTCGCGGATCGACGAACTCGGCCTCACCAACGTCCGCATCGTCGACGAAGACGCGCGGTCATTGCTCGGCGTTCTCGCTGACGCCAGCATTCACCGCGTTTTCGTGCTGTTCTCCGATCCCTGGCCCAAAGCCCGCCATCATCGCCGCCGGTTCATCGGCGACGCAACGGTTGGTGCGTTGGCGCGCGTGCTTGCCGATGACGGCGAGCTCTGGTTCGCCACCGACGATACCGGCTATGTGCGCTGGGCGCTCGATCACGTGACCCGAAATCCGGCCTTCGCCTGGTCAGCCCGAAAGCCTGACGACTGGCGCCGCCCGCCCGCTGGCTGGGTGCCAACCCGCTATGAGTCCAAGGCCCTGGCTCGGGGAGTCGCCTGCGTGTATCTGCGGTTCATTCGTGGCCGGCGGGCGGATCTTGCAGGGATCGGCAAGAAAACCCCTTGAGTTCAATGGGCTCACGCTTATATTTAGCGATGCGAGTCCATGGGGACTCGGTCTCGTTAGACCACGACAACGATCGGGTTTGATGGGGCGGGCTGGCGGCCCGCCCTTATTTATTTCGGGGGTGACGTTGAACGCACGACACTCTCAGAACGGACGGCAGGAGATGTGATGGAGTTTGCCGGCCGGATCGAGGAGATGATCGCTCCGACGGTCGAGGCGATGGGATACGCCATCGTGCGCGTGCAGATATCGGGCCGGCAAGCCTTGCGACTTCAGGTCATGGCCGAACGGTCTGACGGGAGCTCGATCTCCATCGACGATTGTGCCGACATCAGCCGTGCGATTTCGGCGTTGTTGGACGTCGAAGATCCCATTCCCGGCGCGTTTACGCTGGAGGTCAGTTCGCCGGGCCTGGACCGACCCCTCGTGCGGCTCGCCGATTTCGACCGGTTCGCCGGGTACGAAGCGCGGATCGAGCTGGGCCGCATGATCGACGGCCGCAGGCGCTTCACCGGGCGGCTCGCCGGCACCGATAGCAATGCCGTTCGCATGAACCTTGGCGACACCGAGGTGGCGCTGCCTTTTGAGGAGATCTCGCGTGCGAAGCTCGTGCTGAACAACGAGCTGCTGTCGAGAGCGGAGGAACGATCAGTCGAGAGATAAGGCAAACGATGGTTGAGGTAGACGCAGTCCACGCAAGACCCGAACTGCTGCAGGTCTCTGACACAGTGGCCCGCGACAAGGGCATCGACCGTGACGAGGTCCTGGAAGCCATGGAACAGGCGATCCAGAAGGCCGGGCGGTCGAAGTACGGGCATGAACATGACATTCGCGCCCACATCGATCGTACGAGCGGCGAGATTTCGCTGGCGCGCTATCTCGAGGTCGCCGAGGAGATCGAGAACGAGACGATCCAACTCACCCTCGAAGATGCGCGTAAGCGCAAGCCTGATGCCGAGATCGGCGAGTTCCTGGTGGATCCGTTGCCACCCATCGATTTCGGCAGAATTGCCGCGCAGACCGCGAAGCAGGTCATCGTGCAGAAAGTTCGCGATGCCGAGCGCAAGCGGCAGTTCGAGGAGTTCCAGGGCCGGGCGGGCGAGATTGTCAACGGCCTCGTCAAACGGGTCGAATTCGGTAACGTCGTCGTGGATCTGGGCCGCGCCGAGGCGATGCTGCGGCGAGACGAGTCCATCCCCCGCGAGCATCTGAACACCGGCGACCGGGTTCGTGCTTACATCCTCGATGTTCGTGAAGAACCGCGGGGGCCGCAGATCTTTCTGTCGCGAACCAACCCCCAGTTCATGGCCAAGCTGTTTGCCCAGGAAGTCCCCGAAATTCACGACGGCATCATTGAGATCATGGCCGTCGCCCGCGATCCGGGCTCGCGCGCGAAGATCGCTGTGCTGTCCCATGACTCGGGCATCGATCCGGTCGGCCCCTGTATCGGTATGCGCGGTTCACGCGTGCAAGCCGTCGTCGGCGAGCTTCAAGGCGAAAAGATCGATATCATTCAGTGGTCGCCGGACCCGGCGACATTCATCGTCAATGCCCTGACCCCCGCCGAAGTTTCCAAGGTGGTGCTCGACGAGGAATCGCATCGGATCGAGGTCGTCGTGCCCGACGATCAGCTCAGCCTGGCGATCGGTCGGCGCGGCCAGAACGTGCGTCTGGCCTCACAACTCTCAGGATGGGACATCGACATCCTCACCGAGGCCGAGGAATCGGAGCGCCGAACCGAGGAGTTCAGGAACCGCTCGCAGGAATTCATCGATGCCCTCAACGTCGACGATGTCATTGCCCATCTGTTGGTGACCGAAGGGTTCACTTCGGTGGAGGAAGTGGCGTTCGTTCCGGTCGAGGATCTCGCCGAGATCGAGGGCTTCGACGAGGAGGTTGCCGACGAGCTTCGTGAACGCGCCCGGGCGTTCCTCGCCGAGCGAGACGAGGAGTTCGGCGCCAAGCGGGTAGAAATGGGTGTCACCGACGAGGTTGCTGCCGTCAACGGTATGCGGCCCGCCATTCTCGTTGCGCTGGGTGAAAATGGTGTGAAGACGCTCGATGATCTTGCTGATCTCGCGGCGGATGAACTCCTCGAGATCGCGCCGCCCGGTTCGCTCAATCAGGAGCGCGCCGAGGAGATCATCATGGCGGCTCGGGCGCATTGGTTCGAAGATGAGGAAGCGGCTCCAGGTGATGCGGATACGCCCTCCGGAGCGGAAACGCCGACCGGATCCGAGGCGCCGTCACCGTCGGACGCTTCGATGCCGGACGAACCCGCGCCGGATCGACGGGAGGAGTGAACGTGAATGGCACGGCCGCGAAAGGGTGAGTTCCGTGCCAATGATGACGAAGGACCAAGGCGTCGGTGCATAGTCACCGGTGCCGTCCGCGGCAAGGATGAACTGTTGCGATTTGTGATTGGACCTGATGGTGAGGTCGTTGCTGATATCGAAGGCCGCCTCCCCGGCCGCGGTTTTTGGTTGAGCGCGGACCGGGATGTGCTAGAGAAGGCCTGCGCTCGGAACCTTTTTGCCAAGGCCGCGCGGCGCGAGGTCCGGATTGCCGCCGATCTCGCGGAAAGGGTCGAGCGTTTGCTGGTCCGGCGTTGCCTCGGTCTGATCGGCTTGGCTCGGCGTGCGGGGCAGGCCGTGAGTGGATACGAGAAGGCCAAGGAGTGGCTGAAATCCGGTCGCGCCGGTTTGGTCCTTGCCGCCGCGGACGGGAGCGAAGGCGGGCGGACCAAGGTGCGAGGGCTGATGCCTGACATCCCATTGGTGGATGTCCTGAGCGCCGACGAGTTGGGCCTTGCGTTCGGACGGGAACGCGCTGTCCATGTGGTCGTGGCGCCGGGGGCGCTGGCTGACCGCCTGCGCGGCGATGGGGCAAGGCTTTCGGGATTGCGTCGCGGCGCTGTGGCGGTGGCCGCAGTGGGGGAGAGTTGAACCACACCAGTTGTGGGTAGTGTCGACATGTCCGAGATTAAAGAACACGAAGAGAGCAGACCGCAGCGGCTGTCAAGACCTCGCAAGCTCGAGCTCAAAAAGACGGTCGAGACCGGTCAGGTGCGTCAAAGTTTCTCGCACGGCCGCTCGAAGATGGTCACGGTCGAGGTCCGCAAGAAGCGGACCTACGCGCCCGATTCCGGCGGGCACATGGCCGAGGTGCGCCAGGACCAAGAGCAGATTCCCGCCGAACAGGACGAGCAAGCCGCGATTGCCGACGCTGATGGCATTGTGCGCGAGGGCGTCGCCGCGAACCTTACGTCTGAAGAGAAGGCGGCTAGGGCTCGCGCCTTGCAGGACGCCAAGAAGGTCGAGGACAAACTCCCCGAGGAACATGAGGTTGTCGACGAGCCCGTCGCCGAGGAGATCGAACCCGCTGTCGAGGCCGAGGAACCGAGCGACATTGGCGTTGAGGACGCCGCTGCCGAAAGCGCCGAGGAGGTTGCCCGCGAGGAAACTGAACGGGCGGAAGCAGAGCGCGCCGAGGCCGAAAGGGTGGCAATGGAGGTCACCGAACTCGAGGCTCGGCAGCGGGAAGCGAAGTCCGGCGCGGCATCGACTCCAAAAGCCGACGTCAAGCCCGACGCGGACGATGCCGAACAGCGCATCCGGGCGAAGCGGACACTTCGCGCTGATGCAAAACGGCCGACGACGCCGGTCCGCCGGGGTGAAGCGCGGCGCCGAGGTGGCAAACTGACCATATCAGAGGCCCTGGAGGACCGCGGCGAGAGGGTTCGGAGCTTGGCAGCGGTCAAGCGGGCGCGCGAGCGCGAGAAGCGGCGGCTTTGCCAGGAAATGCCGGCCGAGGGCCACAAAGTCATTCGCGATGTCGTCGTTCCCGAGACGATAACCGTTCAGGAGTTGTCGAACCGGATGGCCGAACGCGGCGCCGACGTCATCAAGGTGCTCATGAAGATGGGGGTGATGGTGACCATCACCCAGACCCTCGACGCGGATACCGCCGAACTGGTGGTCGGTGAGTTCGGCCATAACGTCCGGCGCGTCAGCGATGCCGATGTCGAGATCGGCCTGCGCGGCGAAGACGACGAGGACGACCACATGGTGCCGCGGCCGCCGGTCGTTACCGTCATGGGCCACGTCGATCACGGCAAGACATCCTTGCTCGACTCGCTTCGACAAACCGACGTGGCGAGCCATGAGGCCGGAGGCATTACACAGCACATCGGCGCCTATCAGGTGAGGACGCCCAGTGGCGCACGAATCACTTTCATCGATACGCCCGGCCACGCCGCTTTCACCGACATGCGGGCTCGCGGCGCCAACGTCACCGACATCGTCGTGCTGGTCGTCGCGGCGGATGACGGCGTGATGCCGCAGACCGTCGAGGCGATACGCCATGCACAGGTCGCGGGTGTGCCGATCATCTTCGCCGTCAACAAGATGGATCGGCCGGAGGCCGACCCGAACCGCGTGCGAATCGAACTCCTGCAGCACGATATCGTCGTCGAGGAAATGGGCGGCGAGGTTCTTTCTGTCGATGTTTCCGCCAAGGAAAAGACCAACCTCGACAGGCTGGAGGAACTGATTCTGCTGCAAGCGGAACTCCTCGATCTGCGGGCGAATCCGGATCGCAATGCTGAGGGCGTGGTCGTCGAGTCGATGATGGAACGCGGCCGTGGCTCGGTCGGAACGGTGCTGGTACAGCGGGGAACCCTGCGCGTCGGCGACATCTTTGTCGCGGGGAGCGAGTGGGGCCGCGTCCGCGGGCTGATCGATGCCACGGGCACCGAGGTAGAGGAAGCAGAACCGGGGATGCCGGTCGAAGTCCTCGGACTGAACGGTACGCCGGCTGCCGGTGACGAGGTGACGGCGGTGGAGAGCGAAAGCCGTGCCCGCGAGATCACCGATTTCCGGCGCCGCAAGCAGCGGGACGCAAAGGCGGCCGCCACCGGGCGCGGCAGCCTTGAGCAGATGTTCACCCGTATCCAGGAAGGCGAGGCCGAGGAGCTGCCGGTGGTCGTCAAGGGAGACGTCCACGGTTCTGTCGAGGCCATCGTCAGTGCGCTCGAAAAGCTGAGCACCGACGAAGTCAAGGCGCAGGTGCTGCACGCGGCGGTCGGTGGCATTAACGAGTCCGACGTGACGCTGGCGCGTGCCTCGGAGGCGATGATCATCGGCTTCAACGTCCGCGCCAATCCGCAGGCCCGCGAACTGGCCAAGCGCGACGGTGTCAGCATTCGCTATTACTCGATCATCTACGACGTCACCGACGATCTGAAGACGATGATGTCCGGCCTCCTGGCGCCGAAGCTGCGCGAGAACATGTTGGGCTACGCCGAGGTGCGCGAGGTTTTCAACATCACCAAGGTCGGAAAGGTCGCCGGCTGTATGGTCACCGAAGGCATGATTCGCCGCGGCGCACGGGTGCGGCTGTTGCGGGACGACGTGGTTATCCACGAAGGCGAGCTCTCGCAGCTCAAGCGGTTCAAGGACGACGTCAAGGAAGTCAAAGAGGGATATGACTGCGGGGCGGCGTTTGCGAACTACAACGACATCCAGATCGGCGACCTCATCGAGTGCTTCGAGATCGAGGAGGTGGCCCGGGAGCTGTAAGGCCCGGCGCTGGATCAACCACACAGCTGCCGCTCCCGAATTCGTTCGAGGAACCCATGCGAAGACGTGAGGCCCGCGCGCCGAGTCAGCGGCAGTTGCGCGTCGGCGAGGAAATCCGCCACGCGCTGGCTTGGATCCTCGAACGAGGCGACGTTCGCGATCCGGGTCTCGCCGGAACGCCGGTCACGGTCACCGAGGTACGTGTCGGCCCTGATCTCAGGATCGCAACCGTCTACGTGACGCGCCTGGGTGGCGGAGACGCGGCCGCGGTGCTGAGAGCCCTCGACCGCGCCCGGCCATTTCTGCGCCGCCGAGTGGCCGCGGCGGTGAAATTGAAGTTCGTCCCTGACCTCGTATTCCGTTCGGACACCACCTTCGACCGCGCGTCCCGGATCGACACCCTGCTGCGGGGAAGCGGGACTGACGACACGGAGGCGAGCGAAGATGGGGCGTAGACGCCGCGGTCTGCCGGTTCATGGCTGGCTGATCGTCGACAAGCCGTCAGGGGTCAGTTCGGCAGCTGTTGTTGCGCGGGTGCGCCGCGCCACTAGCGCCGCGAAGGCTGGCCACGGTGGCACCCTTGATCCTCTCGCGACGGGCGTTCTTCCGGTGGCGCTCGGGGAGGCGACCAAAACCGTCTCCTATGTGATGGATGGCGCCAAGACCTACCGCTTTTCCGTTCGTTGGGGCGAGGCGCGGACAACGGACGATTCTGAAGGGGTGGTCATCGAAACGAGCGACCGCAGACCCGATGCCGCCGAGATCGAGGATGTGCTCCCACGGTTCACCGGCAACATCGAGCAGGTACCGCCCGCGTCCTCGGCGATCAAGGTCGAAGGCCGTCGGGCATATGCGCTGGCGCGCGCCGACGTTGAGGTGGAGCTCAAACCGCGCGCGGTTGTCATCGAACGGCTCGTCTTGCTCCGCCAGACCGACCGCGACCACGCCGAATTCGAGTGCATTGCCGGCAAAGGCGCCTACATGCGTGCCCTTGCCCGCGACATTGCCGCGGCGCTGGGAACCGTTGGACACATTGTCCAACTGCGGCGGACCGCCGTTGGACCGTTCACCGAAGCACAGGCGATTTCCCTGGATAAACTGGACGCCCTCGGGCATAGTGCGCCGCCTGCGGAGTACTTGCTTGCGGTCGAGACCGCGCTGGCCGACATCCCGGCGCTGGCCCTGACCGGAGCGGAGGCCCGACGCCTGCAGCACGGACAGCCCGTTGCGGTGCTGCCCGTGGCAAACCGGACCCCCCTCACGCGCGTGTCAAAGGACGCGGTGTTCTGCGCGATGGCAGAGGGCAGACCGGTGGCGTTGGCCCGCATAAGCGGGGGCGAAATTCGCCCTCTTCGCGTTCTGAACCTCTAAGTGACGGAGTACGAGATGTCGATTGCCGCCGAGCGCAAGCAAGAGCTCATCGGAGAATTCGCCACTGGCGACAAGGATACCGGCTCGCCGGAAGTGCAGGTCGCCATCCTCAGCGAGAGGATTCGCAACCTCACCGAACACCTGAAGGTGCACAAGAAGGATTTTCATTCACGCCGCGGCCTGCTGATGATGGTCGGGCAGCGGCGGCGCCTTCTAGACTATCTGAAAAAGAAGGAAGCCAAGCGCTACGAAGATGTCATCAAGCGCTTGGGACTCCGCCGTTAATCATCTGTCGCGGTGAAGGTCATGACGCCTGCGGTCCCCGTGTGGACCCGGCGCCGGCGCTGGCCCGTTGGGGGCCTGCGCTTGTAGGTATCAAGGAAAGCAAGAGAATGTTTCAGGAGTTCCGCAAGGAAATCGAATGGGGCGGCCGTACGCTGACCCTGGAAAGCGGCAAGATCGCCCGCCAGGCCGACGGCGCTGTCCTCGCCAGCTATGGCGAAACGAAGGTGTTGTGCACGGCCGTTTATGAACAGACCCCGAGGCCGGGATTGGATTTCTTCCCGCTCGCCGTCCACTACCAGGAGAAGACGTTTGCCGCCGGAAAGATCCCCGGCGGCTTTTTCAAGCGCGAAGGTCGGCCGTCGGAAAAGGAAACGCTGACCTCCCGGCTCATCGACCGGCCGATCCGGCCGCTGTTCGTCAAGGGCTTTCGCAACGAGACCCAGATCATCTGCACGGTCCTTTGCCACGATCTCGAGAACGACCCCGATATCGTCGCGATGATCGGGACGTCGGCGGCGCTGACGCTCTCCGGCGTACCGTTCATGGGGCCGATCAGTGGCTGCCGGGTCGGCTACATCGACGGCGAATACGTGCTCAATCCCCAAATCGACGAAATGTCGTCGAGCGCCCTTGATCTTGTCGTTGCCGGGACGTCCGAGGGCGTGCTGATGGTCGAATCCGAGGCGAGCGAACTTTCCGAGGACGTGATGCTCGGTGCGGTGACGTTCGGACACAAGGCGTTCCAGCCGGTCATCGACGCGATCATCGAGCTTGCCGAGGCTTGCGCCAAGGAGCCCATGGACTTGCCGGCTCCACCAGCGAGCAAGGATGCGATCGCCGCGCGCGTGAGGGAGTCGGGCGAGGCCGATCTGCGCGCCGCATACGGGGAAATCGTCAAGTCCACCAGGCGCGACCGGGTCGCCGAGGTCAAATCCAAGATCGCCGACACGCTGTCCGAAGACGGCGCGTTCGAAGAAGCCGATCTCGCCGATCACTTCGAAGACGTATTCAAGGGACTGGAGCGCGATATCGTCCGCCGTGGCATCCTCGACACCGGCGAGCGTATCGATGGACGCGGCACTGCTGACGTGCGGCAAATCGCCGTCGAAGTCGGGCTTCTGCCGAGGGCGCACGGCAGCGCGCTGTTTACCCGCGGTGAGACCCAGGCACTGGTCGTGTCCACCCTCGGCACCGGCCAGGACGAGCAAATCGTCGATGCACTGGCTGGCGAATACCGCGAGCACTTCATGCTGCACTACAACTTCCCGCCCTACTCGGTCGGCGAAGCCGGCCGCTTCGGCTTTACCGGGCGGCGGGAAGTCGGCCACGGTAAGCTCGCCTGGCGCTCGATCCGGCCGCTCATGCCGAGCAAGGAGGACTTCCCCTACACCATCCGGATCGTTTCGGAGATCACCGAATCCAACGGGTCTTCTTCGATGGCCACGGTCTGCGGAACGTCGTTGTCGCTGATGGATGCGGGTGTACCCCTGCCCCGACCGGTGGCCGGCATCGCCATGGGCCTGATCAAGGAAGACGACGGCTTTGCTGTGCTCTCCGATATCCTTGGCGACGAGGACCATCTCGGTGACATGGATTTCAAGGTTGCCGGAACCGAAGTCGGTGTCACCGCCTTGCAGATGGACATCAAGATCACGTCCATCACCGAGGAGATCATGCGCGTCGCACTCGACCAGGCGCGCGACGACCGGCTGCACATCCTCGGCGAAATGGCGGTGGGGATTTCCGGCGCCCGTGACTCCATCAGCAGCATGGCGCCGAGAATCACCATCATCACGATCTCCAAGGACAAGATCCGCGAGGTCATTGGACCGGGCGGAAAGGTCATTCGCGAGATCTGCGAGGTTACCGGCGCCAAGATCGATCTCGATGACGACGGGACCGTCAAGGTCGCTACCGTCGACCAGACCGCTGCCGATGCGGCCATCGAGTGGGTTCGCTCTATCGCCGCCGAACCGGAAGTGGGCGTGATCTACAACGGCAAGGTGGTCAAGACCGTGGATTTCGGCGCCTTCGTCAACTTCATGGGAAGCCGTGACGGCCTCGTTCACATTTCGGAATTGGCTCCGGAACGGGTCAACAAGGTGACCGAGGTCGTTCAGGTGGGCGACATGGTGAAGGTGAAGCTGATCGGCATCGACCATCGCGGCAAAGTCCGGCTGTCAATGCGGTCCGTCGACCAGGCGTCCGGCGAGGATATCTCGGACCAGGTGGCCCGCAAACAGGCAGCGAGCTGACGGTCATCGGCGGCTGTGGCCGGCGGTGCGGTGCCCATGAGGGGCCGCACCGCCCGGCGACAAGAATTCGATCGTTTTTTCACGAGCGGGTGCCATATTTCGGTAACATAGGTCGTCCAGGACCGTGCCGCTGTGCCGTTGCCGGCGGAACGAAACGCAAAAACAGTGGCGAGGGAAGGTCGGAGACAGCGTGAAGCCGCTGCAGGGTGTCGTCATTTCCGGACGCGAGGTGCTGCCGATCGTTGAAGGCGGCAAGGGCGTTTCCGTGTCCAACGGGCGTAGCGCCGGAGCGTTTGCGGCCGCGGGTTGCGTCGGCACCTTCTCGGGCGTCAACGCCGATTTCTTCGACGAGTCGGGGCGCGCCGTTCCTCAGATCTACTATGGCAAGACCCGGCGCGAACGGTACGAAGAGCTCGTTGCCTACGCCATTCAGGGCGCCATCGCTCAGGCGAAGATGGCCTATGAGATGTCCGCCGGGCGCGGGCGTATCCACATGAATGTTTTGTGGGAAGCGGCGGCCACGGCGCGGGTGATGCACGGCGTCCTCGAGGGTGCCAAGGGCCTGATCCATGGCATCACCTGTGGCGCCGGCATGCCTTACAAGATGGCGGAGATCGCCGCCCAGTACGGAGTCCATTACTACCCGATCATCTCGTCGGCTCGGGCGTTCCGGGCGCTGTGGAAACGGGACTACCACCGCTTTGCCGATCTTCTTGGCGGTGTCGTCTACGAGGACCCCTGGCGTGCCGGCGGACACAACGGCCTCAGCAATTCCGAAGACCCGCGCAATCCAGAAGACCCGTTTCCACGCGTGCGCGAACTCCGTAGCGTCATGCGCGAAACCGAGCTCGGCGAAACGCCGATCTTCATGGCCGGCGGGGTCTGGTACTTGCGCGAGTGGGAGGATTGGATCGGCAATCTCGAACTGGGCCCCATCGTGTTCCAGTACGGAACGCGACCGGTGCTGACGCACGAAAGCCCGATCTCCGACGAATGGAAGCAGCGGCTCCTGTCGCTGCGTCCCGGGGACGTCTATCTGAATCGGTTCAGCCCCACGGGGTTCTACTCGTCAGCCGTTCGCAACGCATTTCTGCGTGAACTCACGGAACGCAACGAGCGTCAGGTGGCCTATACGCGCGAACCCGTCGGCGAGCATAGCGAAGCGCTGCCAGTCGGTGCCCGCGGACGGCCGGTTTACCTCACACCCATCGACGAAGGGCGCGCCGAAGCCTGGATCGACGCCGGCTATAGCGAAGCGATGAAGACACCGGATTCGACGCTGATCTTCGTGACGCCTGAACGTTCGGAAGTGATTCGCGCCGACCAGCAGGCCTGCATGGGGTGCCTCAGCGCCTGCCGGTTCTCGAATTGGGCCGAGAACGAACCATGGAACACCGGCAAGGCCGCCGATCCCCGGTCGTTCTGTATTCAGAAGACACTGCAGTCCATCGCTCACAACGGCGATGTCGACGACAACCTCATGTTCGCGGGCCACAACGCCTATCGTTTTGCTACCGACCCGTTCTACAAAGGCGGGTTCATTCCTACGGTCCAGCAGCTGATCGATCGAATCAAGACCGGCGACTGAAGCGCGCCGCTGCGGCTCACGCTCAAGCGAATTGTCACGGGTTTGCCATATTGTGATCAAATGGGTATTGTCGCGGCGCGAAACGGTCTCCATATGGGATGTCATGAGCGGACGGCTTTATAGTCATATCCTCGAACGCCTTCGCACGGGCGGTTTGCGTCCAACGCGGCAACGTTTGGCGCTGGCCAAGCTGTTGTTCGAAAACGGCAACCAGCATGTCACCGCGGAGATCCTCCATGATGAGGCAGCGACGGCGAACGTACGCGTATCCCTGGCGACGGTTTACAACACCCTGCATCAGTTCACCGCGGCGGGGCTCCTGCGCGAAATCGTCGTCGATGGAACCCGATCGTACTTTGATACGAACATCGACGATCACCACCACTTCTTCCATGAACAGTCCGGCACCCTGTCGGACATCCCCGCCGATCACGTCGTCGTCTCCCAGTTGCCGCCGGCACCCGATGGCACGTCGGTGAGCCGCGTCGACGTGGTCGTTCGCCTCCATAAAAACCGCGATTAATAATCTTTATTATCAGCGGCTTTTTCGGTAATTTAGAACGATTAAAAACAGGTTGACTCGTGCCTGGCCGATCGGCATATTAGGTATGAGTCGTGTCGGCGTGCGTTCTTCGGCGCCGGAAACGGCATCGGTTTCAATCCGGGGAAGGGAGTAGGAACATGGCTGAGCTCAAGGGCTCCAAGACCGAAGGCAATCTGAAAGACGCGTTCGCTGGCGAATCCCAGGCCAATCGCCGCTATCTCTATTTCGCCCAGAAGGCCGATATCGAGGGTTACAACGACGTCGCGGCCGTCTTCCGCTCGACCGCGGAAGGTGAAACCGGTCATGCCCACGGACATCTTGAGTTCCTGGAGGGGGTTGGTGATCCCGCCACGGGCCTTCCCATCGGTGGCACCGGCGCAAACCTGCAGGCAGCGATCGCCGGTGAGACCCACGAGTACACCGACATGTACCCGGGTATGGCCAGGACCGCCCGCGACGAGGGTTTCGACGAGATTGCCGACTGGTTCGAGACGCTGGCCAAGGCCGAAAAGTCGCACGCCGGCCGCTTCCAGAAGGCCCTCGACACGCTCGACTGAGGCCTTCCTTACCTCGGCGCGCGGGGGGTCGGCACCGACCCCCTGCAGCGATCGCCCGTACACCGACTTTTGACCCGATGCGGGCCGCCCTGGGGGCGGGCCCGGCAGGAAGGGGGTGACCATGCGCGAGGGAAGCCTCGAGGCGCCGGTCCGTCATCCGATCCCGTGGCAGGAAGACAACTTTTATGATACCGAGGCGCTCGATGCCGAGTTGCGCCGGGTCTTCGACATCTGCCACGGCTGTCGTCGGTGCTTCAACTTCTGTGACAGCTTCCCCCGGCTGTTCGACCTGATTGACGAGTCTGAAACTGGCGAGTTGGACTCAGTCGCAAGCACTGATTTCAAGCCGGTCATCGACGCGTGCACGCTGTGCGACATGTGCTTCATGACCAAGTGCCCGTACGTGCCGCCACACGAGTTCGACCTTGATTTCCCACATTTGATGCTCGGCGCCCGCGCCATCGAACACCGCCGAGGAAAGACACCCTTCGGTGTTCGCCAGCTTACCGAGACCGACCGCAACGGCAAACTCGCCGGCAAGGTGGCGCCCCTCGCCAACTGGGCGAGCAAGTGCGGCAACACACTGACCCGTCCGGTGATGGAGTCGGTCGTCGGCGTCCACCGGGACGCACATCTTCCGAAGTTTCACGGCAAGACGTTTGCCGCCCGTGCCGCGGCGGCGGCCATTGAGATCAACCGCGATGCGCCTGCGTTCGGACGCAAGGCGGTGATCTATGCGACGTGTTTCGCCAATTACAACAACCCCGAAATCGGCATGGCGGCGCGCGCCGTTCTGGCACGCAACGGGGTCGAGACGGAGGTCGTCTATCCCTCGTGCTGTGGCATGCCGCAGCTGGAGAATGGCGATCTGCCCCGCGTCGCCGCTTCGGCCGCGAAGATTTCGGCCGAGTTGAGGCCTTGGGTGGACCAGGGCTACGACGTCATCGCGCTGGTCCCGTCCTGCGCACTGATGATGAAATTCGAATGGACACTGATCGTTCCCGACGACGGCAACGTCAAAGCGCTGAGCGCAGCGGTCTTCGATGTCACCGAATACGTCGCCGACATTGCCCGCAAGGAGGGGCTGGCCGATGGGCTGGTGCCGCTGGAGGGTGGAGTCGCGGTTCACATCGCCTGTCACGCCCGCGCGCAGAACATGGGTCAGAAGGCGACCGAGATGCTGCGGCTGCTGCCCGACTCGGAAATCACGCCGATCGAGCGATGCTCCGGCCACGGGGGCTCCTGGGGAATCATGAAAGACAACTTCGAGGTCGCGCTGAAGGTCGGCAAACCGGTCGCGCGCGACGCACGGAAGGCGGCGACCCGCTTCGTGGTTTCGGAATGTCCGCTTGCTCGCGACCATATCATCCAGGGAATGGAACGGTTGGATGACGGTGGCGACGAGAGATCGGCGGTCGAAACCGTCCAACACCCCATCCAGCTCTTGGCGCGCGCCTACGGGCTTTAAACGCCAGACCGGACCGGCTCACAATGGCCAAGCGCGAAATCACCCGCGACGACATCCTGGCGATGGATGACTACGAGGCGGTGCGACCGTCGCGTCGCGCGGCGATCACCCAATTGAAACGCCACCGCCGTGTTGCCGTCGGGCCGGACGTGACTTTCTACTTCGAGAACTACGACACGATGTGGCATCAGATCCACGAGATGCTGCGGATCGAAAAGGGCGGTGAGGAGCAGATCGCCGACGAGCTCAGCACCTACAATCCGCTGATCCCCAATGGAGCCGAGCTGGTGGCGACGATGATGATCGAGATCGACGATCCGGTCCGGCGCGACCGGGTGCTTCGCCAACTCGGTGGCATCGATGAAACGGTGACGCTATCGGTCGATGGCGAGACCGTCACCGCCATCCCCGAAGCCGACGTGGAACGGACCACCGACGAAGGCAAGACATCGTCCATCCATTTCCTCGAATTCCCATTTTCCGTCAAGCAGATCGCCGCATTCAAGGCACCGGGAACACGGGCGGTGCTTTCGGTCGGCCATACCAACTATGACCACATGGCGGGATTGCCGGAACCGGTGCGCGCGGCGCTTTCCGAGGATTTCGACTAGCGTTTGAACGGTGACGGCGCGGCAGATCCTACTCGACCACTTCGCCGGCATAAACGCCCCAGAACGCCGTCCGTTCGAGCCAGCCGTCGCGGCCGCCAATCTCGACCCGACACCAGGCGAGCCCCTCGGGGCAGCCCTTGAGACGCCCGATCGCCCCCGGCTCGGCGCGCGCGACGGGTCTGGCATTGTTCGCGGCGTCGGCGCGCAGTGTGGCAATGGTCCCGGTCACGATGATCGTCCGTGCACCGCCCAGCATGCTGGAATGCATCCATCCCTCGGCGCCTTGCCAGTCACGCACTTTGCGCCAGGTGCGATATTCGGCGATCACTTCAACCGGCAACTCACGGCGCTGAAACACCCACCCGACCGCGTATTGGACACCGGGGCCAGTGCGCATGTTGACGGTATCGGCCCTCAATGACACGAAACGTGGCAGCGGAAGCCCCGTTCCCTTGGGCGCGGCTGCGGCGATCGGCGCAACGGCAACGATGGCAGCGGCAGTGGCGAGAATGAGAAAACGGATACGCGAGATCATCGGCGAATTATAGGCGCCCCCCCGCGGCCGCGGTCAACCCGAACACCGGGCGCTGGACACGTTGGCCCGACGGTGGTATGGCGCGAGCACGTTCGCCGGAGGCTCCCACCCATGACCAAGCAAAAACCCGTCGTCGTCGTTACCCGCAAACTTCCCGACGTCATCGAGACGCGGATGATGGAGCTGTTCGACGTTCGCTTGAACCTCAGCGACGAGGCGATGAACGCCGCTGGCCTTGCCGAGGCAGCGAAAACGGCCGATGTCTTGGTTCCAACGGTCACCGACCGCATCGATGCCAAGGTCATCGGGGCCGCCGGCCCGCAGCTGAAGCTGATCGCCAACTATGGCACCGGCGTTGATCACATCGCCATCAAGGCAGCGACCGACAAAGGCATCACCGTCACCAACACCCCCGACGTGCTGACCGAGGACACGGCCGACATGACCATGGCGCTGATCCTCGCCGCGCCCCGGCGGCTGACCGAAGGCGAACGCCTACTGCGCGACGGTGAATGGCGCGGTTGGTCGCCGACCTGGATGCTCGGCCACCGGGTGTCGGGAAAGCGGCTGGGTATCATCGGCATGGGGCGCATCGGCCAGGCGGTGGCGCGCCGTGCGCGGGCTTTCGAAATGTCGATCCACTATCACAACCGTCGGCGCGTGCATCCCGACATCGAAGACGAGCTCGACGCGACGTACCATGAAAGCCTCGACCAGATGCTGTCGCGGATGGATTTCGTCTCCATCAACTGTCCGCACACTCCGGCAACCTTCCATTTGCTGTCGGCGCGCCGGTTGAAGCTCCTGCAGCCCACCGCCAACATCGTCAACACCGCCCGCGGCGAAGTCATCGACGAGGTCGCGCTGGTCAAGATGCTGCGCAACCACGAGATTGCCGGCGCGGCACTCGACGTCTACGAGAACGAACCCGCGGTGAATCCAAAACTACTCGCGCTCGACAATGTGGTGCTGCTTCCGCACATGGGGTCGGCAACCGTCGAAGGCAGGATTGGCATGGGCGAGTCGGTGCTGGTCAACGTCAAAACCTTCATCGACGGCCACGCGCCGCCGAACCGCGTCATCGCCGAAGACGTCGGTTTCTGAGGACTTCTCCAGACTTACACGAACAGTACGGCGCCGGCGGCGGACGCGTCGTTCAGAAAAGTGACGATACCACCTTCCTGGAGCGGCAGATCGGTGCGGAGATCGTCGCGGCCGAGGCCGATGGCGCGAAGTCCCATCTCGCAGACCATGATCGTCACGCCGAGGTCGACGCAGGCCGACAGCAGTTCATCGAAGGTGCCGACCCCGCGCTCTCGGTAACCGTCGTCGACGTCGCCACCCGAGGTGCCCAGCGCCTCGCCGGGCGGCAGCGACCGCCACGCCGGCACACCGTCGGCACCCAGCGCAACGAGCGCCCGGCAGGCCTCCATGGTGAAGAACAAGGTCGCTGGCGTACCCACCGCCGCAGCGGCCGAGGCCAAGGCCAGGGCATAGTGCACCTTGTCGAAAGTGCCGGAGAAGACGACGACCGAAAGCTTATCCGGCCGCGGCACGGTCACACGTCTCGGTGGCGGTCGAATGGATCGACAGGTCCGTGATCGTCGGCGCCTCTCCGCACAAGGGGCAACCCGGATCGCTGTGCACGGCGATACGGCGGAAATCGGTACCGAGCGCATCGCAGATCATCAGTGAGCCGGACATCGAGCGGCCAATGCCCAAAAGCTCCTTGACCACCTCCGTCGCTTGCAACGAGCCGAGCACGCCGCAAAACGCGCCGAGCACGCCGGCCTCGGCGCACGTGGGGATTTGGTCCGGCGGCGGCGGTTCGCGGAACAGGCACCGATAGCAGGGGCCATGGCCGCCGTCGTCACCGGTCTCGAAGGCCTTGAACGTCGCCAATTGCCCATCGAACCGCAGGATCGCTGCCGAGACCAGAGGCTTGCGGGCGAAATAGCAGGCGTCGTTGACCAGGAACCGGGTCGGGAAGTTGTCGGAGCCGTCGGCGACAAGGTCGTAGCCGGAAATTAGCTCCATGACGTTTGCCGCGGCGAGCCGTGTGGCATGCGGAACGAGCTTGATGTCCGGGTTGATGCCGGCGACGGTCGCGGCGGCGCTATCGACCTTGGGCACACCCACCGATTCCGTGGCGTGGACGACTTGCCGCTGGAGATTGGAGAGATCGACAACGTCATCGTCAATGACACCGATGGTGCCGACACCGGCCGCGGCGAGGTAGAGCAGCAGCGGCGAGCCGAGTCCGCCGGCACCGACAACCAGCACCCGAGACGCCAACAGCCGGGCTTGCCCCGCGCCGCCGACCTCGGGCAGCAGGATGTGGCGCGCATACCGGTGGACTTGCTCGTCGGTGAAGTCCATGTCGCCTCGATCAGAGGGGGCCGCTACTCGACGCCAAGGCCATCGAACAGCGCCGTCGACAGATAACGTTCGGCGAACGACGGCAGCACGACGACGATCACCTTGCCCTCCATTTCCGTGCGGCAGCCGACCTCGAGACCCGCTGCGATTGCCGCGCCTGAAGAGATGCCCACGGGCAAACCCTCAAGGCGGGCGGCCTTCCGGGCCATGGCGAACGCGGTCTCGTTTCCGATCTTCAACACCTCGTCGATCATTTCGGTGTTGAGCACGCCGGGAATGAAACCGGCGCCGATGCCCTGGATCTTGTGTGGGCCGGGAACGCCACCCGAGAGCACCGGGCTGTCCTCCGGTTCGACCGCCACCAAGCGCAGCTCCGGGCGTCTCGGTTTGAGGACTTCGGCGACGCCGGTGAGCGTGCCACCCGTGCCAACGCCGCTGATCACCACGTCAACCGTACCGCCGGTGTCGCGCCAGATCTCCTCCGCGGTGGTGCGGCGATGGATCTCGGGATTGGCTGGGTTGGAGAACTGCTGCAGCATGATCGCGCCCGGCGTCGCGGCGACGAGCTCCTCGGCTCGGGCGACGGCGCCGGGCATCCCCTTCGCGGCCGGCGTGAGCTCGATTTCAGCGCCGAGGAGATAGAGCATCTTGCGCCGTTCCATCGACATGCTGTCAGGCATGGTGAGGATCAGCCGGTAGCCCCGGGCCGCACAAACGAACGCCAGCGCGATACCCGTGTTGCCCGAGGTCGGCTCTACAAGGGTGGCCCCCGGACCGATGCGGCCCTCGGACTCGGCGGCGAGGATCATCGCCAGCCCGATGCGATCCTTGACCGAGGAAAGCGGATTGAAGAACTCGCATTTCCCAAGGAGGTTGGCCTTGCAGCCGGCGTCCTCGGAGAGCTTCGACAACCGCACCAGTGGAGTGTCTCCGACGGTGTCGAGAATGCTGTCGTAAATGCGGCCTGCAGAAACCGCGCCCGCGGGTCCGGTCGCGCCGTCGTGATCGTTCATCAGGAGTCCCCCTCGGTCAAACCGTCTGCGATATCTGCACCGGCGTCGTCCGGCGTCAAATGGAAAAATCGAGTCTGGTTCGGCCTTCGCTGTCGATTCTTGCCTCATTGGCGCGCACGCAGAGATCGTCGATGTTCAGGGAATCGAGCCGGACCATGATCTCGTCCTGCATTTCGCTCCACAGGGGCCGCACGACTTTGACCCCGAGGGGCGAGCCACTGGTGTCCTGGGTGATATCATCGCGGTTCTCCATCTGACGGACGACACGCACGATGTCACCGACACTGATCCGCCGCCGTTCCCGCGCCAGCCGATAGCCTCCGCGCGGCCCGCGTACGCCGACCAGGACGCCGTGGCGGACCAGATTCTGCAGCGCCTGTTCGAGGTAGCGGCGCGGCATACCCTGGCGGCGGGTGATCTCGCGGCTCTGCACGGGCTCCGCGCCGGCATGGTAGGCGATGTCGAGAACTGCTTCGATGGCGAACAGCGTCTTTTTCGACAAACGCAGCATCTCGCTCACCTCCGTGGTGGCTCGGAGTGGGTGCCAGCGGTACCCGTCGAACCGAAGCCGCCGGTGCCGCGGCGGCTCTCGGGCAGTCGGTCGATCTCCAACCACGTCACCCGATCAACCGGTGCAACCACCATCTGGGCGATTCGCATTCCGCGTTCGACGCGGAACGCGTCCTCGCCGAGGTTGACGAGAACCACTCCGACCTCACCGCGGTAGTCGGCGTCGATGGTCCCGGGACTGTTGAGTACGGTCACACCATGGCGAACGGCTAGGCCCGACCGTGGGCGCACCTGGGCCTCGTGGCCGTCTGGAAGCGCGATGGCGATTCCGGAGGGAATGAGCGCGCGGGCTCCGGGCTCGATCACCACGGTATCCCCGACGGCGGCAAGCAGATCGACACCGGCGCTCGCCGGCGTCGCCTGGGCCGGTAGTGGCAGGTCGGCGCCATGCGGCAGCCGCTGAATGGTGACGGCGACGTTCACGACGTAGGGCCAAGCGCGTCGGCGATGCGCGCGGCAAGCCGCTCGGCGACGCCGTGCTTGCTCAGGGGCGGCCAATCCTCGATCCCGTCCGCCGAGATCAGGTGAACGGTGTTGGCATCACCGCCAAAGGTGCCGGTCTCCGGGGAGACGTCGTTGGCGACCATCCAGTCACAGCCCTTACGGGCCCTTTTCTCGACGGCGTTCTCGACCACGCGCCCGGTTTCCGCGGCGAAGCCGATCACCAATGGCGGGCGCTTGCCGTTACCGGCCGCGAGGGTGGCGAGGATGTCCGGGTTCTCGGTCATTACCAGCGACGGGGGCGTCCCGGCCGGTTGTTTCTTGATCTTGGTCGCCGCCGGCTGCGCGACGCGCCAGTCGCACACTGCTGCCGCGCACACCGCGACATCGACCGGTAGCGCATCCTCGCACGCGGCGAGCATCTCCCGCGCCGTCTCCACGCGCACCACGGAAACACCCACTGGATCGGGCTCGGCACTCGGACCGGAAACAAGGGTCGTCGCGGCACCCAGTCGCGCCAGCGCGCCGGCGATGGCGTGCCCCTGCTTGCCCGAGGAACGGTTGGCGACGAAACGCACCGGATCGATGGGCTCGAGTGTCGGCCCGCTGGTCACCAGTGCCCGCCGGCCAGCCAACCGGCCGCCTTCGGCGAAGAACGCCTCGAGCGCATCGATGATTTCGACGGGTTCGGCCATGCGTCCCATGCCCCACTCGCCGCAGGCCATGTCGCCTTCGCCAGGCCCGATGAACCGCACGCCGCGGGCCGCCAGGGTGGCCATGTTGGCGCGGGTCGCCGGGTGCTCCCACATGCGGACGTTCATCGCCGGCGCGGCCATCACCGGCTTGTCTGTCGCCAGGAGCGCCGTCGTTGCCAGATCGTCGGCAATTCCCGCCGCCATTCGGGCAAGGATATCGGCGGTTGCTGGCGCGACGAGTACGGCGTCGGCCTCGCGCGATAGCCGGATGTGGCCCATTTCGCTCTCGTCGGTCAGCGAAAACAGATCTGAGTAGACCTTGTCCTCACTGATCGCCGCGAGGGACAGCGGGGTGACGAACTGGGCGCCGCCGCGGGTCAGGATGCACCGGGCCGACGCCCCCCGTTCACGCAGCCTGCGGATCAGGTCGAGGCACTTATAGGCGGCGATCCCGCCGGTCACGACGAGCAGGATCCGTTTTCCCTCAATCACGGTTGCCATCTTCAGTATTTAACCGAAAAAAACTGTGGATAACCTACGCATTCACACAGCCCCGTGCAACCCTTGATTTGGCAGGTGTAGACGTCGTCCGATCAGATCAGGAACAGCATCAGCATCAGCAGCGCGACAATAACCCAAAGCGCCACAGGAGGGCCGCGCCGGGCGCCGCTTCCGCCGAGAGCCCGCACCGTCTCCGGATGCAGCTTGACCCGGCCGTCGGCGAGCATCGATGCGCTCCGCTCGGCGACTTCGATCAGTTCGGGCAGGCGCCCAATCGTCGTCGCCATGCCGCCGACGGCGTCCCGCAATCGCGCCTCCGGCCCCAGGTTGTCGGCCATCCAGTCCTCGATCAGCGGGCGGGCGAGCAGCCACATGTTTGCGTCGGGACACAACTTCCGACCTGTGCCCTCGGCAACAAGCATGGTCTTCTGCAACAGCAGAAGCTGGGGCTGCGTTTCCATCTCGAAGGTTTCGGTGATCTGGAACAGCTGACCGAGCAGTCGGGCGATGGAAATCTCGTTCTGCGGTTTGTCGAGGATCGGCTCGGCGATGGAGCGGCAGGCCTGGGTGAACGTGTCGACGGACCGGTGGGACGGCACCCATCCGGCCTCGAAATGAACCTCCGCCGCGCGGCGATAGTTGCGGCTCAGGAACGCGACCAACAGCTCGCCCAGATATCGCCGTGTCGCCGGATCGACCCTTCCCATGATGCCGAAGTCCACCGCCGCGAGACCGCCGTCGTCACGCACGAACATGTTGCCGGCGTGCAAATCGGCATGGAACAAGCCGTCTCGGAACACCTGATGGAAGAAAGCTTCCGCCGCCTTGGTCATCACCGCCAACGGATCGTGGCCGGCGGCGACGATGGCGTCGTGGTCATCCATCGGAATCCCACCCACCCACTCGGTCGTCATCACGCGCCGGCCAGTGCGGGACCAGTCCACCTGCGGTACGCTGTAGTCGGGATCGTCGACGAAGTTCTCCGCCATTTCCGCGGCGGCGGCGGCTTCGAACCGCAGGTCCATCTCGGTTTCCACCGTATCGGCGAGGGTCTGCACCGACTCGACCGGCCTGAGGCGCCGCCATTCCGGCCGTGCTGCTTCGATCAGTTCGGCAACCCAGAGAAACAGGTCCAGGTCGCGGGCGAACACGTCCTCGATGCCGGGCCGCAGCACCTTAACGGCCACTTCGCGTCCTTCGGAGTCGACGGCGAAGTGAACCTGGGCAATGGAAGCCGCGGCGATCGCCACGTCGTCGAAACTTTCGAACAGCTCATCAATGGGGGCATCCAGCTCGGCCTCGATGGTGGCGCGGGCGCGCTCTCCGGAGAACGGCGGCAGCCGGTCCTGGAGATCGGAGAGATCGGCCGCCATCTCTTCGCCGAGAAGGTCCGAGCGAGTCGACAGCGCCTGCCCCAGCTTGATGAAGGACGGTCCTGCCTCCTGTAGCGCGCGCGCCAGACGTTCACCGGGGCGTCCCGGCTGGCGGCGGCGGGAGAGCAGCCGCGCGGCGACGACGACGGCTGGCGCGACCCCGATGACCTCGAGCATGAACAGCGCGTCGTGACGGGTCAAGGTCCGGGCGATCGACAACAGCCGGGCGATGTTGCGGATGCTGCGGATCATGATGCGGGCCGGTGTGCCGGGGCACCGGCGGGAACCGGTTTGCTCATGTGCGCCACGCCGAATGCAGAGCGGCGATCCCGCCTGTCATGTTGCGGTAGCGGACTTTGTCCAGTCCGGCGTCCGCCATCATGGCCGCCAACGTATCCTGGTCGGGAAAGCGGCGGATGCTCTCGGCGAGGTACCGGTAGGCGTCCGCGTTGTCGGCGACGAGTCCGCCCAAGGCCGGCAGGACCTGGAATGAATAGGCGTCATAGAGGCGGTCGAGCACCGGTACAATGACGCGACTGAATTCCAGGCACAGGAACCGTCCGCCGGGTTTGAGCACGCGTCGGGCTTCGGCCAGCGCGGCGGGAATACGGGTGACGTTACGGATGCAGAAGGCGATGGTGTAGGCATCGACCGAGCAATCGGCGACCGGTAACTGCTCGGCATCGCCGCACACCCACGCGATGTCCGATGGCCGTCCTCGATCGATGGACCGGTCGCGACCAACGCCCAGCATTTCGGCGTTGATGTCGCAGACCATCACCGGCCCCCCGCCGCTCTCCAGGTATCGCAGCGCGATGTCACCGGTTCCGCCACCGACGTCGAGCAGGCGCATCGATGGCCGCGGATTCAGCCAGTCGATCATCGCGGCCTTCCACAGGCGATGGATGCCTGCGCTCATCAGGTCGTTCATCAGGTCGTAGCGCCGGGCGACGCTGTCGAACACGCCCTTGACGAGGCCGGCCTTGGCCTCCTCGCCAACGGTCCGGAAACCGAAATGCGTTGTCGTGCCGTCCGATTCCGGTTCCTGCGCGTCGGTATCGTCGAAGCGGTTTTCGGACATGGCCGGCACGATAGCCCAAGCCCTTTCGACACGCTACCTTGGCGCCGATGCCCGAACTGCCCGAAGTCGAAACCGTCCGCCGGGGCCTTGCTTCCGTGCTCGAAGGCCGCCGCATTGTCCGCGTATCCGCGAGGCGGCCTGATCTGCGGTTTCCGCTTCCGAGGGGCTTCGTCAAACGGGTCGAAGGCCGGCGGGTCGAAGAGGTCGATCGGCGCGCCAAGTTCCTGCTGGTGCGCCTGGAGGGGGGACTCGTGTTGATCGGCCACCTCGGCATGTCGGGCCGGATCGCCGTTTACGAGGGTGCCCCACCGCGGCTCGCGGCTCACGACCACATCGTCTTCCTAACCGATACTGCCGTGACCATTCGCTACAACGATGCCCGCCGGTTCGGCTTTTTCGATCTGTGTGCCGCGGACGAACTGTCGCGCCACCCCATGCTTTCGGCACTGGGGCCCGAGCCTCTGGGTGACCATTTTGACGGCGCCTGGTTGTCAACGTGTCTGACGGGCCGGAGCGCGCCGGTGAAAACCGCCATTCTCGATCAGCGGGTGGTCGCCGGCATGGGCAACATCTATGCGTCGGAAAGCCTGTTCCGGGCGCGGCTATCGCCCCGGCGTATGGCTCATACTGTTTCGGGCTGGCGCGCCGCGCGGCTCGCCGAGGCGATCAAGGCGGTCTTCAACGACGCCATTGCCGCCGGCGGGTCATCGCTCCGCGACCATCGCCAGACCTCGGGCGAGCTTGGCTATTTTCGGCACCGTTTTGCCGTCTACGGGCGCGCCGGCGAGCCTTGCCCCGGCTGCGATTGCGATGTGGCGGCAACAGGGGGCGTTCGGACCCTCGTCCAGTCCGGACGCTCGACATTCTATTGTGCAAAGCAGCAACGTTGATGTTATAGACAGGGCCATGAACCGCTCCTGCCGACGGATCTTGTTCGGCTCGTCCCTGGTTGCGGCCCTCGTTGTCGCCACCGCCACTTTCGCCGACGGTTTCGTCAGCGGAATCGAGGATCTGCCGCTGATGCAGGGCCTCGAAGAAACCGAGGGCGGGATGGTTTTCGACTCGCCAGCGGGCCGGATCGTGGAGGCCGTCGCCGTTGGCAAGGTTTCGCGGGAGGACGTACTCGATTTCTACATCGAGACGTTGCCGCAGCTGGGCTGGACGCCGGCCGGGCAGGGCGTGTTCCGCCGCGAAGGCGAGGTGCTGAGGATCGAGTTTCCCGGTCGTGACGGCAGCGGAACAACGGTCCGCTTTGCGCTGTCGCCCGAGGGGCACGGCGGCTGACACGCCGACATCGGCAGGTGGACCGCGGATTGGACACGTGAGGGATTTAAATCACAGGGGAGAACGACAGTGGCTTACGAAAACATTCTCGTCGAGACGCGCGACCGGGTCGGTCTGATCACGCTCAACCGCCCCGAGGCGCTGAACGCGCTAAACGACGATCTGATCCGGGAACTGGGCGAAGCGCTCGATGCTTTCGACGCCGACGACGGCATCGGCGCCATCGTCCTCACCGGCAGCGAGAAGGCCTTCGCGGCCGGTGCCGACATTAAACAAATGCGCGAAATGACCTTCATGGACGCCTACAACCGCAACTTCATCACCGGCACCTGGGAAAAGGTCGCGACCACCCGCAAGCCCGTCATCGCCGCCGTTGCCGGATTTGCCCTGGGCGGCGGCTGCGAGGTGGCGATGATGTGCGATTTCATCATCGCTGCCGACAACGCCAAGTTCGGCCAGCCGGAGATCACCATTGGTACGATCCCCGGCGCCGGCGGCACCCAGCGCCTGACCCGCGCCGTCGGAAAGGCCAAGGCCATGGACCTGTGCTTGACCGGGCGGGTGATGGACGCCGAGGAAGCCGAGCGCAGCGGGTTGGTCAGCCGCATCGTGCCGGCCGCCGATCTAGTCGACGAGGCGGTCAAAGCGGCGTCGAAGATCACCGCTTTGTCGAAGCCGATCCTCTATATGGCCAAGGAGTGTGTGAACCGGGCCTTCGAGACCACCCTTGCCGAAGGTGTGTTCTTCGAGCGGCGGATGTTCCACGCCACCTTCGGCACCGAGGACCAGAAGGAAGGCATGGCGGCATTTGCCGATAAGCGCAAGCCGGCCTTCAAGCACAAGTAACAACGGCCCTTCGGTTGACGGACCGGGACGGCGGCGATATAAGCCTCCGTTCCGGCCGCGGCCGCAACAGCCAACAGGACAACAATGGCCCACCACAAGTCGGCGAAGAAGCGCATCCGCCAAACCGCAAAGCGGACGCGCGTGAATCGCGCAAGAATCAGCCGAATCCGCACGTATCTACGTAAGGTTGAAGACGCGATTTCCAGCGGAGACCAGGAAAAAGCCCGTGCTGCGTTCAGGGACGCCCAGCCGGAGTTGATGCGCGGCGCCGGCAAGGGCGTACTCCACCGCAACACCGTGTCTCGGCGCCTTTCCCGGTTGTCGGCCAGAATCAAAGCGATGTCGGCCTGACCGGCGACGTAATCGTCGCTTCGCCCTTTCCCGATCGATCAATCTTGACATCGCGGCAGCGGCCGCCGGATGCGCGCAGTGCGTGCAAAAGATTAATGTCAAGTTATTTTTTCAAAACGTTCTCTGTTCGGTCGGCTTGAATCGCATAGTTCCGACCAGTTAGAGTCTAGCCACCGCGGAAGCGGGCCACGGTGAAACAAGGACTGTGTCCAAATACCCATCCCGGGATCGGTGAAGTTGTTACTGTAATAGTTGGTGTTTTTCGGTGTGGTGTACATCGCACTAAAGTGAGATTGCTACCAAATTGCAGAAAAACGCTCACGAGAATCGTGCGCTGATTGGCCGCAGAAGGGGTCGGAGTTTCTGTGCGGAATGGCAGTCGGGGCGTGCTTTCTTAGAATGATCTGTCTGGTTTCGAGCGGCACTCTAATGGCGTTTAGCGAGTGACCGTTTGAGGTCTGACGATATCTTCCCTCGGGTGAAATGCGGGTTCGGCGGCTGCTCCGCCGGTCCGATGGGTTGTAAACCGGGAGTTGCTTTCCCGTTCTTTCGCCCACGCCGACATGCTGCTCTGCTCGAAGGTGACGGGGCCCGTATCCGGCCACCGTGTTGAAACGATGGACCCTGTAGTCAGAAGGGAGCGACGGCGGCATGACCATCGGCGGTAACTCTCAACCTGTTCAAACCCAGTGGGAAAAGGTCAGCGGGCTTCTGCGCGAGGAGATCGGCGACGCCGCGTACAAAAGCTGGCTGAAGCCGCTGGCGGTCCGCGACATTCAGGAAGGATCGGTTCGCATGGCGGTTCCTACGCGGTTCATCCGCGATTGGGTTGCCGCGCACTACGCTGACCGCCTGCGTGTTTTGTGGGGAAGCGAAAACCCGGCGGTCCGGGCCCTCGATTTCGTCGTTCAGACCGAGGGCCATCAGCGATCCTCTGCGCTTCGGCAGCCGGCAACGGCCGCCGCGGTCCGCGCGACACCGCAATTGGCGCGCCAGCGCGCCAACGGAGTTGACCGCGACACATGCAACATCAGCGCCCCCCTGGATCCGCGGTTCACGTTCGACAACTTTGTCGTCAGCAAACCCAATGAATTCGCCTACGCGGCCGCCCGTCGGGTCGCCGAAGCCAAAACGGTTCCGTTCAATCCACTGTTCCTCTACAGCGGCGTGGGACTCGGCAAGACCCATTTGATGCACGCGATCGCGTGGCAGATCGGCCGCCAGCAGCCGGCCCGCACGGTGATCTACCTGTCGGCCGAGAAGTTCATGTACCGGTTCATCCGTGCGCTTCGCGAGCAGAACACCGTCGACTTCAAGGAGCAGTTTCGGTCGGTCGACGTGCTGATGATCGATGACGTGCAGTTCATCAGCGGCAAGGATTCGACCCAGGAGGAATTTTTCCACACCTTCAACGCGCTGATCGACCAGGGCCGGCAGATCGTGCTCAGTGCCGACAAATCGCCGAGCGATCTTGAGGGCATGGAGGAACGGCTGAAGTCGCGCCTCAACTGCGGCCTGGCTGCCGACATCCATGCCACAACCTACGAGCTGCGCCTCGGCATCCTGCAGTCCAAGGCCGAGCCGATGAACATCCTGGTGCCGCGCAAGGTCATGGAGTTCCTCGCCCACAAGATCACCGCCAACGTTCGCGAACTTGAAGGCGCGTTGAACCGGGTCGTCGCCTACGCCCAGTTGATCGGCCGCGATATCACCTTGGAGACCACGCAGGAAGTGCTGCACGACCTGCTGCGGGCCAACGACCGCCGGGTGACCATCGAGGAAATCCAGAAACGGGTTGCCGCGCACTTCAACATCCGCGTCTCGGATATGCATTCGGCGCGGCGCGCCCGGTCGGTGGCGCGACCCCGCCAGGTGGCCATGTATCTCGCCAAGCAGTTGACCTCGCGGTCGCTGCCCGAGATCGGTCGAAAGTTCGGCGGTCGCGACCACACGACGGTGATGCACGCGCTTCGTCGGGTCGAGGAACTGCGTGAACACGACAGCAACTTCGCCGAAGATGTCGAGCTCCTGAGACGCATGCTCGAAGCCTGACAGCCCCCCGTCCGAACGCCGGCGAAGCCGCGATTATCGCTTCGGCTTCAAGGGTCTTCTGCTATACTGACGGACCCTCGGGGAGCCGGATTCCGGCACCCATTCCGCCGTCTACACGTTGCGGGCCGGGCGGCCGGGGCGCCTTCACCGGCGAACCGACCCGTTCACGGCCTGTCCCACGGCAGCCGGCAGATATCCAGGACGGATTTCTTAGGACGCCATGAAACTCACGATTGAACGCGCCGCCTTGCTGAGAGCGCTCGGCCACGTCCAGAGCGTCGTCGAACGGCGCAACACCATTCCCATTCTTTCCAACATCAAGCTGGAGGCGAAAGACGGTCGTCTGCACCTCAACGCGACCGACATGGACCTGGAAGTTGCCGAAGCCGTGGCCACCGAAATCGGCGCGCCGGGGGCAATCACCGCACCCGCCCACACACTTTACGACATCGTCCGCAAACTTCCCGAAGGCGCTCAGGTCGAGATGGATGCGACGGGTGGCGACGACCGGCTGACCCTGCGCTCGGGACGCTCGCGGTTCACCCTTTCGTGCCTGCCAACCGAGGATTTCCCTGTCATGGCCGGTGGCGAAATGCCGCACCAGTTTCGGCTCGCCGCCGGCGAGTTGCGCGGACTGATCGACCGCACCCGCTTCGCCATCTCCACCGAGGAAACCCGCTACTACCTCAACGGCATCTACCTGCACGCGGCGGAGCGTGATGGCATCGATGTCCTGCGGGCCGTGGCCACGGACGGGCACCGACTCGCCAGCGTCGAAGTGCCACTCCCCGAGGGCGCCGCCGGCATGCCGGGCGTGATCGTCCCGCGCAAGACCGTCGGCGAGGTCCGCAAGCTCATCGACGAGACTGCAGCCGATATCGATGTCGCCATCTCCGAGACCAAGATCCGCTTTGCCTTCGACGACGCCGTGCTGACCTCAAAACTGATCGACGGCACGTTCCCGGACTACGAACGGGTCATCCCGTCCGGCAACGACAAGGAACTCGACGTCGACCGCAAGCAGTTCGCTGACGCAGTGGACCGGGTTTCGGCGATCTCCAGCGAGAAATCCCGCGCCGTCAAGCTAAGCCTTGCCAACGGGACCCTGGTGCTGTCGGCGACCAGTCCCGAGCATGGCAATGCGACCGAGGAGCTGGAAGTCCATTACGATGGCGACAACATCGAGATCGGGTTCAATTCCCGCTACCTGCTCGACATTACCCAGCAGATCGAAGGTGACAGCGCCCGGCTGTCGATGGCCGATGCCGCTTCACCGACGGTGATGCGCGAAATGGGCGATGCCAGCGCGCTTTACGTGCTGATGCCCATGCGCGTGTAAGGGGGCGAACCCGCTGTACGGTTCACAAGCCTTGGCGACGTTGCACGGGCCTGCCGCTGACGAGTTCCCTGATGCCGCGCCGGCCCCGGGTGACCGGCGGTTCGCGGTGGCACGCCTGACGCTCACCGACTTCCGATGCTACCGTGAGCTCAGATTGGAGTGCGGCTCGGACCCGGTGGTGCTCACCGGTCCAAACGGGGCGGGCAAGACGAACCTTTTGGAAGCCATCTCGTTCCTGGTTCCTGGCCGGGGGCTTCGCCGCGCGCGATCAGAGGATATCGCCTGGCGGCCGGTGGACGGGGTGCCGGCGAACGCCTGGGCCGTCGCGGCACGCGTTGAAACCCCGGACGGACCGCACGATGTCGGCACTGGACGAGACGGCGCCGAAGGCCGCGACCGTCGCCGTGTGCGGATCGACGGCCAACCTGCCCGCGGACAGGCCGCGCTCGCGGAATTCCTCAGCGCCGTGTGGCTGACACCGCAGATGGACCGCCTGTTCATCGATGGCGCGTCGGCGCGGCGCCGGTTCCTGGATCGGCTGGTCTACGGGTTCGACCCCGCCCACGCGGGACGCGTCGCGGCCTATGACCATGCCTTGCGCGAGCGTACCAAGCTGCTGCGGGAAGGCTGTAGCGATTCGGCTTGGCTCGCCGCGCTCGAAGAGACCATGGCCGAACGCGGAGTGGCCGTCGCGGCGTCACGGCAGGAACTCGTCGGCCGGCTCGCTTCCAAATGTGCCGGTGGTGCCGGGCCGTTCCCCGGTGCCGTGCTCGACGTCACGGGCGACATCGAAGGATGGCTCGACGATGGGCCGGCACTGAACGCGGAGGATCAACTGCGCGCGGCATTGGCCCAGGCCCGCAATGCGGACGCTGAAATGGGCGGTGCTGCGGCTGGACCGCACCGCAGCGACCTCTCGGTCCGGCATGCCGCCACCGGCCGGCTGGCGGCTGACTGCTCGACCGGTGAGCAGAAGGCGCTGCTGATCGCTACTGTCCTCGCCAGTGCTCGCCTTCAAGCTGAGGAGCGCGAGACAGTGCCAGTGCTCTTGCTTGACGAGGTCGCGGCGCACCTCGACGCCCGTCATCGCGAGGCGCTGTTCGACGAGGTCGCGGCGCTTGGTGCGCAGGTCTGGTACACCGGCACGGACAAAACGCTTTTTGCGCCGCTTGCAGGTCGTGCACGTTTCTTCGATGTGGAGGCCGCGGTTGTCAAACCGTCGGCGTCGGCGCGATGACCGAAACGACCGCCAACGACGGCATGGTCACCAACGAAGCCTACGACGCCGAGTCCATCAAGGTCCTGCGCGGCCTTGAGGCCGTGCGCAAGCGCCCGGGCATGTACATCGGCGATACCGATGATGGCTCCGGACTGCACCACATGGTCTATGAAGCCGTCGACAACGCCATCGACGAGGCGTTGGCTGGCTTCTGCGATTCCGTCCTCGTGCAGCTCAACGCCGACGGTTCGGTCACGGTTTCGGACAATGGCCGCGGTATTCCGGTCGACATCCACCGCGAGGAGGGGGTCTCGGCGGCGGAAGTGATCATGACCCAACTCCATGCCGGGGGAAAATTCGACCAGAACTCCTACAAGGTCTCGGGTGGCCTGCACGGCGTCGGCATTTCGGTGGTCAATGCGCTCTCCGACCGGCTCGAGGTCCGCATTTGGCGCGACGGCAAGGAACATATCGTCGCCTTCCAGGACGGTGAGACCGTGGCGCCGCTTGCCGTCGTCGGCGATGCGCAACCGGACGAGGACGGCGCTTCGCGCACCGGCACGGAGCTGACATTCCTGCCGTCCCCCGACGTGTTCACCATGACCGAGTTCGACCTCGGCACCCTGGAACACCGCCTGCGCGAGCTGGCCTTCCTGAATTCTGGGGTGCATCTGCAGCTGACCGACGCGCGGCTCGTCGAGCCCAAGGTCATCGATATGCATTACGAGGGCGGCCTCAAGGCCTTCGTTGCCCATCTCGACCGCTCGAAGAACGCCCTTGCCGGCGAAGCCGTGATGATTTTGGGCGAACGCGACGGCATCGTCGTCGAACTGGCGATGCAGTGGAACGACAGCTACCACGAGACGACGCTGTGCTTCACCAACAACATCCCGCAGCGTGATGGTGGCGCGCACTTGGCCGGTTTCCGCGGCGCGCTGACCCGCACCATCAACAAGTACGCCACCGACAGCGGCATCGCCAAGAAGGAGAAAGTGGCGATCACCGGCGACGATGCCCGCGAGGGACTGACTTGTGTGCTGTCGGTGAAGGTGCCCGATCCCAAGTTCTCCTCGCAGACCAAGGACAAGCTGGTGTCCTCGGAAGTCCGACCGGTGGTCGAGGGCATCGTCGGCGAGAACCTCGACCGGTGGTTCGAGGAGCATCCGGCCGACGCCAAGCGGGTCATCGGCAAGATTGTCGAGGCGGCGGCGGCGCGGGAAGCGGCGCGCAAAGCCCGCGAGCTGACCCGCCGGAAGGGCGCCCTCGACATCACTTCGCTTCCCGGCAAGCTGGCCGATTGTCAGGAGCGCGATCCAGCGTTGAGCGAACTGTTCATCGTCGAAGGTGACTCCGCCGGCGGCTCGGCAAAACAGGCCCGCAACCGCTCAAACCAGGCAATCCTGCCGCTCCGCGGCAAGATCCTGAACGTCGAACGGGCCCGGTTCGACAAGATGCTGAGCTCGGCCGAGATCGGCACGTTGATCGCCGCCCTCGGCACTGGTATCAGCCGCGAGGACTTCGACGTCGAGAAGTGCCGCTACCACAAGATCATCATCATGACCGACGCCGACGTCGACGGCAGCCATATCCGTACGCTGTTGCTCACCTTCTTCTTCCGCCAGATGCCGGAGCTCATCGAACGTGGCTACTTGTACATCGCTCAGCCGCCTCTTTATCGTGCCAAGCGGGGAAACTCCGAGGTCTACCTGAAGGACGAACCGGCCCTCGAGAGGCACCTGTTCCGTGCCGCCATCGATGAGGGTACGGTCTTCGTCGCCTACGACAGTGCGGAGGCCGCAGGCGAGCATCTGCAGTCCCTGGTGGAGGAGGCCCGCGACATCAAGACTCGGCTCGAACGGCTCGCCCGCCACGTCCCTGTTCACGTGCTGGAACAGGCAGCGATCCTCGCCGCCCTCGATCCCGAGGTGCTGTCGGACCAGGAACGGGCGCGCATTACCGCCGAAGCCGTCGCCAAGCGGCTCGACGCCTTGAAGGCACCAACCGACCGCGGTTGGAGTGGTACCCCCCGCGCGGATGGCGGGATGACGTTTTCGCGCGCCCTGCGCGGCGTGCCCGAATCCCACGCCATCGACAAGGCGCTGATCGATTCGACCGAGGCCCGCAAGCTCAACGACAAAGCGGGGACGCTACAGAAGCTCTATGCCCGCCACGGGAAACTCGTGGTCAAGGACCGGGAACTGCCGATCACCGGTCCAGTCGCTCTGGTCGACACGGTCATGGATCTCGGCCGCAAGGGCGTGGGCATCCAGCGCTACAAGGGCCTCGGCGAGATGAACCCCGGCCAGCTGTGGGAGACCACCCTCGATCCCGACGCCCGTTCGCTGCTGCGGGTCGAGGTCAAGCACGGCGATGCCGCCGAGGAAGTGTTCTCGACCTTGATGGGCGATACCGTAGAGACGCGGCGCGAGTTCATCCAGGACAACGCCCTCCTCGTCGCCAACCTCGACGTCTGACCCCGCATATCCGAGGCTGCGGCCTTTCGACCGGGGCGCGAATTGCTGTTGCGCCGCGGTGCGCTGTTGGCTACATCCGCCGGCGCAACGACGCAGCACCCAACCAGGAGAAGGAGGACGCCCACATGGGCATCGGGGTCAGTGGCATTCTCAGTCTGATCATCCTCGTTCTCGATGTCTGGGCGATCATCAAAATCTTCCGAAGCGGCGCCTCGACGGGCGCCAAGGTGCTGTGGATCGTGCTGATCATGGTCCTGCCGCTGCTCGGCTTGATCATCTGGTACTTCGCCGGGCCGAAATAGGCGCCGCCCGTCCGGTTTTTGGCCGAGCCAACGCAACGTACCGCTAAGTGGACAGTGCCGGCAGATCCCGGTAGAGGTCGAGCGCCTCGGGGTTGGCGAGGGCCTCGACGTTCTTGACCGTGCGCCCGTGGATGATGTCTCGAACGGCGATCTCGGTGATCTTTCCGGACTTCGTGCGCGGGATGTCGGCGACCTGGACGACCTTGGCCGGCACGTGGCGGGGACTGCAGGTCTCGCGGATATGGGTCCGGATGCGGGCGGTGAGCGCATCGTCGAGGGTGAGGCCCTCGCGCAGCACGACGAACAGCACGACACGGGTGTCGCTGTCCCACTCCTGGCCGACGACGATGGATTCGACGACCTCGTCAAAAAGCTCCACTTGGCGGTAGATCTCGGAGGTACCGATGCGCACGCCGCCCGGGTTCAACGTCGCGTCGGAGCGGCCGTAGATGACGATGCCGTCGTGCTCCGTCCACTCCACATAGTCGCCGTGGTGCCAGACGCCCGGGTAGCGCTCGAAATAGGCGGCGCGGTACTTGGCGTCGCCTTCGTCGTTCCAGAACCCAATCGGCATCGACGGAAACGGCGCGGTGCAGACGAGTTCACCCTTTTCGCCGCGCACCGGGTTGCCGTCATCGTCGAACACGTTCGTCGCCAAACCCAGCGCGGCGGTCTGGATCTCGCCCCGCCACACCGGCGCGATGGGGTTGCCGCACATGAAGCAGGCGATCAGATCGGTGCCGCCGGCGATGGAAGCGAGGTGCAGGTCGGCCTTGATGTCGCGATAGACGTAGTCGAATGATTCGGGCGCCAGTGGCGATCCGGTCGACGTCATCGTCCGCACCGTTGCCAGCGCATGGGTTTGCCGTGGCTTCAGGCCCGCCTTGGCCAGGGCGTCGATGTACTTGGCCGACGTGCCGAACAGGGTCATTGCCTCGGCGTCGGCGTAGTCGAACAGCACGTTGCCGTCGGGGTGGAACGGCGAGCCGTCATAGAGCAGCAACGTCGCTTGGCTGGCCAGGGCCGAAACCAGCCAATTCCACATCATCCAGCCGCAGGTGGTGAAATAGAACACCCGGTCGCCGGCGTGGATGTCGCAGTGGAGCACGTGTTCCTTCATGTGCTGGATCAACGTGCCGCCGGCGCCGTGGACGATGCACTTGGGCACGCTGGTCGTCCCCGACGAGTACATGATGTAGAGCGGGTGATTGAACGGCAACCGCGCGAACGCGATGTCCGCCGGCTCAAAAGCCTTGATGAAATCCCCGAGCACAACGGTACGCGCGATGTCGGCAATCGGCGGTGCAGTGCGGGTATAGGGGACGACAATGCATTGCTCGAGCGTAGGCAATCCTTCGAGGACTTGTGCCAGCTTCTCGAGCCCGTCGAGGGTCTTGCCGGCGTAAAAGTAACCGTCCGCGGCGAACAACACCTTGGGCTCGATCTGGCCGAAACGGTCGAGGACACCCTGCACCCCGAAGTCAGGCGAACACGACGACCACACCGCACCGAGGCTGGTCGCCGCCAGCATCGCAGCGACCGTCTCGGGCATGTTGGGCATGTACCCGGCGACCCGATCGCCCTCGGTCACGCCGGCATCCTTCAGCGCCTGTGCCAGCCGTGAGACGAGGTCGTAGAGCTCCGAATAGCGCAATCGGCGCTCAATCTTGTCCTCGCCGCGAAAGACGATGGCGTCGGCGTCGTCGCGCCGGCGCAGCAGGTTTTCGGCGAAATTCAGCCGCGCCTCGGGGAAGAACCGCGCGCCCGGCATGGCGTCCGGATTCTCGAGGACGACGGTTCCCCAGGTTTCGGCAATGACGCCCGCGAAGTCCTTGAAGCTCTGCCAGAATTTCTCAGGCTGCTCGACCGAGAACCGGTAGAGCGCCGGGAATCCGTCGACAGTGACGTTCCAGTCCGTCTCGACCTCTTCCATGAAGCGGCACAGGTTTGCCGTCAGGATCCGGTCTCCCGACGGTTCCCAGAGCGGTCCGCCCACGCCATTCTCCCCGTTGCCTTATCCCACGTTTGGGCGAAGTATGGGAGGGCGCCGCCAGGGGCGCAAGCCGGCTCGGCGCCGGATCGGCTTTCATCCCTTCCTCTCACTCCCGACCGAGGCACCATGCCCGCCC